>Ga0210059_1005919_pt1 | contig 19657 bp, 14 predicted proteins | sample Ectturendosymbi2_FD_188042 | JGI IMG/M metagenome (GOLD analysis project Ga0210059, IMG submission 188042) | Ecteinascidia turbinata endosymbiont from Florida, USA - Sample 2 (SPAdes) (version 2) | ecosystem: Host-associated > Tunicates > Ascidians > Unclassified | place: Key West, Florida... | reverse complement strand
GATTTAGGTTTAGGGATTTAGGTTTAGGGATTTAGGTTTAGGGATTTAGGTTTAGGGATTTAGGTTTAGGGATTTAGGTTTAGGGATTTAGGTTTAGGGATTTAGGTTGAGGGATTTAGGTTTGGGGATTAAGTTTAGGGATTTAGGTTTAGGGATTTAGGTTTAGCGATTTAGGTTTAGGTATTTAGGTTTAGGGATTTAGGTTTAGGGATTTAGGTTTAGGGATTTAGGTTTAGGGATTTAGATTTAGGGATTTAGGTTTAGGGATTTAGGTTCATGGTTTTAGGTTTAGGGTTTTAGGTTTAGGCTTGTAGGTTGAGAGCAGAACCGTCGCCAGAAAGTCTTCACTAGGGGGGGTTTACGTTTCTGCAGGGGTCTTGTCATTCTAAAACTGACAATAACTCCACTGATTTATACAATGGTGTTTCATATTACAGTTTGGAGCTTTGTTTGGAGGGGCTAAGCCCAACAAGGCTATATTAAGGCAACGAGACTGGTTGACGGTGTTAGGTTGGGGTTTTATTTTTAGGTTGAGGATTTTATTTTTAGGTTTAGGGTTTTAGGTTTAGGGTTTTACATTTAGGGTTTTGGGCTTAGGCCTACACACTAATCAAAATATGTAACTTTGTATCTTGTGCTTGCAACATGACATGACCACTTCAATCAATCATGTTCCACAAAAGGCAAAATAGTCTCAGCAGATATATTGCTTCAGAAGGCAAAATAGCCCCGGAAGATATTTTGCCTCAGAAGGCCAAATAGACAAGTCTGCCAATTGTTTAGCAGGCCATGGGCGGGCCGGTTTGAAAAAAAATGTCCTCGGTCCACTGGGGGTTAATGGGCTGGATGTTGCGGGCTATGGGCGGTCCGGACCTGAAAAATATTGGACTGTGCCATCTCTACTACTTAGGTGCAACTGGTGCCGAAACCTTGCTGCTGTTGACTGCATACTGCATTGAATAGTCCTCACCCTATCCACCATGCCGATGCTCATTACACTCGAATAGTAGTTGCATAACATTGTCATGGTTACACCACAACCGCTATATGTCCATAAGCTACCACGAAATCGGATTAGTCAGCAGTCACCAATCCGTTGGCAGATGGTTTATTTTTATGTGGATTGTATTCACTTTCGTGTTGTTTTGGAGATCGTTTACATTTGTGGCAGTTCATGTGTGGTACGCACCAGAGCCGGATTAAATGAGCGCGAGGCCCTGGGCAGAGTCGTGACCGCGAGGCCCCCTAACGCTTAACGCAATTGAGTAGCGTTTCACATACTCTCGTTTCAACTTTGCAAAAACACCGGTCAAAAACGTCAAAACTGATACGATTTGGCAGCCTGCACTTCAGAGACAATTGGGGTGATCATGTACGGCGGTTCGTATATGGTTAACTATCTTAATTTGTTCAAAAATGCAATGATGAGATTGTAGTTCGCTCTTGTCCGCTCCTTTGACTGCAGAGGAAGGTTGCGATACTAGCGAGCGGATTGTTCTACTGTGTCTTTGTTGCGTAACAATAACACGGCAACAAATCCTCAAATGTTCATTTCGAGTTACGGAAGTAGGCGTTTTTCGGCATGTGACCATGCAGAGCTCCCACTGCGAGTTTTTTCCACACAGACTGGCGCGGATTTACTATTAGGCTAAAAAGGCTTAAGCCTAGGGCCCCCGATGTTGGGGGAGCCCAAACTTTCGGGAGTAAGGACGATTTCCAGCATTTTTGTAAGCAGTTGTATTTGTAGTTTTGTTTTGGTTCAACGCACGTTTTTTACTGTGTCGCTAACAAAAGATCTGCATAGAACAGGTGTTTCCAAACTTTTTCATCCTAAGGTCACATGAGTTATTACACAACAGTGCGAGGGTCGGACATCTTGCTTAATGTGATTGTTTCGGGATATACATTCTACCAAATCAAAATGTTTTTCGTCAATTACTTTTCATTATTTACAAAATATATTCGCGGACCGGATTTGGCCCGCGCTCCGTAGTTTAGAGAATGGCTTTGCAGGCCGGATGTATAGATTTGCGGGCAGGATTTGCCCCGCGGGTCGTTGTTTGGAGAACCCTCATATAGAAGAATGGGCGCAAAGGATTGAAGTGAATGACTATGAGCATTCCATTTTTATGACGTTGAGAATTGGTAAGAGCTGATGATGCCTACTTTATAGGCGAAATATAGTAAGATCTTAGTGTCGGATTCTGTGCTGAGAAAGGATTTCTTTCCATAGACAGTGTTGGTTATTGTTACGTATAATATATGGAACAAAACGTCTGAATGCTTTGTCAGCTTACACGAGGCAAAGTGAGCTACTTCCGTCATGCTGCAAAGTCTTGCTATTCTCTATGCAGAACACGCTTTATCTAGATAGATTCTAGAAAGATAAAGCATAACAAAATTTTCAGTGATTTTGCGGACAAAGGTCCCGTTGATCGCCGACTACGTACAGTAACAAGCTGTTGGGTGTCGTAAGAAGTGCAGGTGATTTATTTAGAGCGAGCTCTCGACACTTGCAAACAGTGCAATTGCACAGGGAACTCAATAAATATGTAATGGGAGTGTTGTCAGATAACTTCACCGCTGGCTTTTTCGTTAGCTTCATTATGACTGTTTTTGTTCCTCATATTGAGAGAAATCAGAATAAAGTAATATGCTCATGAATTGGAACAACTTGTTCACGAATATAGCGAGCACGTGTGGTGCTAATTTGTATGACATCAGTCCTCGTGAACCTTCCAAAAGGGCCCCCAATTTAAAATAGCCTATGGCCCCGAAAATAAAAATTCGCCTCTGCACCCATATCTGCTTCTTTAGTCGACCTAGGTGTCTATGTTTAATTGTCAAAAGTCTCGTGAAAATCTGTGTTTTTTGAAGTGATAAATTCATCAGCAACTTCAATGTGTTCAATAATATGGAGATAACTTTATATTACAGTGTTTGCATGCGCACATTAGGTGAGAAAGTATGCATATCGGGTGAAACAGAGCGTATTCAATCGGTTTCATATAAGATCATTGTGGGGTTACATATATAATTTTATTGTCTGTAATGCCAACTGAAGAAACAGGCGAAACAAGAATTAGGACTGATTGTTTAAATTTCGATGTTTCCTTATGCATACAAATTAAAAATAAATTTCATTTAGAGGAAGAAGGCATTAGGAATATATTTTGTGGGATTTTAGATCCCGCTACAGTTCAAGATTGCACAAAATTTCCTAGTGTAATAACAAATGTACTCCTACAATTATTGAGAGATATCATCAACGGAGTATGTTACCAACGTTATGAAAAACGTCTTGAGCAACAAAAAAGGTCTTCCAAGTATTTATGTTTGCGTTGCAGAAGAAAATTTCAAATAGGAACTACTGTATAATCAAATCAGTATTCGATTATCTTTTCAAATCAAATAAACACACTCGTATTTTTTTGTCGGTAACATAATTTTTTGTTTTTATTTAGACCCGTCGCCAGGATTTCGCAGCAGGGGGAACCAAAATCCACAAGGGGGCAACATTTTTTAAATACAACATTCGATATATGCAGCAGCCGGGGGACCAAATATCAAATGGGGGGCCAGATTTTAAATGGGGGTCAGGGCACCACTGGACCCCGATGGCCATGGCCCTGTTTTTATTGTACGAACACGGGTTTATTCTGGTGTGCAATCTGAGTTTATTTGAAATCACTGAATGGGAGCCCTGCATGTGACTGTTGAACACAGACATCTTAGCGAGACAGTGACGCTGCTGATAGAGGTAAGCCACGTATGGTTATATACTGTGTAAAAAGAAGCATGAGTGCATCTGTAGCAGTGCTTCCACAAGTTAGAAAAATCCGTTGGTGGTGTGAGACTGCGATCAACGTACCGGGGGTAATATTTTAATCAAACGACTCTTATCCAGGCTTCTTTTCAAGTAGCGTAAAAATACGTAGCTTATTGTTAGAATACATCTATGCAAACTTGTGGGCAAAGATGAGCATTGGACTGGACTTGGATTGGACTGGATCCGGACTATAGCAAATTTTGTTAAATTTGGATTGGATCCGAACTGTAAATCTCTTCAAAATTCAGGATCCGGACAGGATTTGAACTGAGTTTAGTGGAAAAGAAATGCGGCATTTTTGTTGTGAAAAGGCCACATTTTTCACATTTTTTGGACTTGGCCCTAACAGTTGAAAAAATTTTGGACTGTGGTTGGACTTGGAGTGAGTTTTAAAAAATTAGGACTGGATCTGGATCGCAAAATATCACAGGCCGCTCATATCTGCTTGTGGGAACACGTCTTTATCGTTAAGGTTAGTTCTGACATCTTAGTGAGCACTAAGTGCAAAGTTATATTTGCTGCCGCGAGTTTTCGTAATTCAGCTGCTCAGTTTTGCCTGCGTGGTGTTCTAACTTTAGTGAGTTGTCCGATAGTCTTGTCAACATATATGTCTACTTCGCCTTGCTTGAAACAGTTTTGTGAGAGTGTCTTTTCACCACTCACATTGTTGTGGACCTTAATTATTCTTAAATTATGACTTATTTGTAGAACGTGCTTGAAAAAATGGATATTAGGTAGGTTATGAAAAGAAGAGCATTTCTGATAGCCGAAGTGCAGAAAACATTTCAGACAAACGATTAAGAATTGAGGTTCAACCACCACAGACTAATGTGGTAGAAAGAATAAAGCGTTTTGTGAACGTCCATTTGCATGGCATCGTCAGCAACCTGTAAAGGATAAGCAAAATTTGGACGTTGCCCCACCCTGGAAAAATTTCTGCGGACGTCCATGGGATGCGCTGGTTTTGATCTAATTCTTGGGTCAAGCGCGGTGCTGTTTGGTTCAATTCTTTTAAGCTACTCAAAAACGATAATTGCCAAAGTTGTCAGTTTCCATGACCTATTTACCAAACGCAGTAATCAAAGAGCTCTACAATTTTGACGCGTAGTGAACATGCTAAAAATATGGAAAACCAGTGGAGTGTTTTGATATACAAGCGCGAGTCCCCGGGCATTTGCCCAGTTTGCCCAATGGTTAATTCGGCCCTGGTAGGCACAATTGTGTACGCAAATTGGTGTTTCGTTTGGCATGTACAGTGCTGTGGAAGTTGCATGGTAAGCACATAATATTCGAAAAAGCTGTACTTTTGTGTGATTGCATCTTCAGTTGCGTTAAGGTGTCTCTAGTGAATAAAACGCTAGTTCATATTTAACGATATTCACAAGCCAGTATTTGCATTGATAGAGCAACTTAATCGTCAAAACAGCGCAAAATCACCATGCAAGATGGACATTTATGTTGGCCCCCCACTTTTTCTTTGGCCCCGCAGTGACCCCCAACTTTTTTAATTCTAGAATCGCCACTGTACATACCAAATATGAAAAATTTGGTATATTTTCAAAGTGGTATATAAAATTTTTATTTGGTATATTTTTGTTGGAAGCTTTAAATAAGACTTTAAACCAAATTAGTTGTTTTATTGCCCAGCGCAGACAGAGGAAATATGTGGTGTTAAAGCTATATAAACAAAGGTTTGGTGACTTTTCTTAGTATGAGCCAGTAAGGGCAGTGGCGTAGCTAGAGTGTGGGCTGCCCGGGGCGGCACTTGTGCTTGGCGCCCCCGAAGCCCATAAAAATACATATTGCACAGTGACTGGCTCTTAATACTTTGTATATATATTAACTAATTTGTGCACCATTATAATATTACAGTATTCTCACATGCTCAAATATGGAATGCTTTAAATACACACCAAAAACTCAAAAATTGTAAGTAACAGTTAAACAAAAAGCAAAAATGACATAGAGTGAAAAATAGTAAAAATGTGTAAAAAATTAGGACCATCTTTATTTCTAAAATGAAAACTACAATTTTCTACACAGCAACTTTTCTTGCCTTTTTGTTGTCAAATTCTTCAATGGCAATTTCAAAATTTATATTGTCTGTTAATTGCTGCTCTATAGACAGTGTGGCAAGATTTCTCAACCGTAAGGTGCTCATACTACATCTTAAGTAATTCATGATCAGTTAGTTTCGAAAAACTCCTCTCACAGGTAGCAACACTAAGGGCAATTGTGAGGAAAATCAGCAGCAATATTACTATATTTGGAACAGAGTTCCCAAGGTTATACTTTTGAATAAACTGCAAGTGCAAAAGTTCAAGGGGGCCTTCTCTCCTGTGAACTGACATCGTCAGCTTCGCATAACTGTGATGCAACAATAACGCTCTTCTTAATTGCAAAACAATGAACAAGCGACGCAACAACTATCAATATTTCTTTTTCGGCTATTAACTGCACTCAACCTCCTGTGCAACAAACTGGCCTACTTGGAATGTGAATGCACCACGGTGATCTAAAAATTTTCATAATGATGCATCAACGTAATGTAGCAAGATATCATTGCCTTTAAAAAAACACGAGGAACCCTCACGGATCCCTTAAAACTCACGGAATCCCACTACATGTTTCGTGGAACTTTAGGGTACCACGCAACCTCTGCTGAAGAATACTGAGCTAGATTATATTTCTCCACACGCACGGAAATCCAATTTGATGAGCACAAATCCAACTACACATTTATTAGATTTACACAGAAATGTTTTTTAGACCCAACAATGCGCTTTTACTCGCAGGTACAAAACTTAAGAGCACATACAAAAGCTTAGAGCTCACCACAGCCACACGTTTGCCCACAGTCATCCACCATACTCCTACTAAACTCTATAACGTCATATTAGGACTACCATCAAACGTCAACAACGACCCAACACTCGATCAATCAACCGTGAACAGAACAGGGGCGGATCCAGGGGGGGCGATTGGGGCAATCGCCCCCTCCTAAAACCTACGAAAGTAACTTTTTCACCATGATTTTGTACAATTCGGAAAACGAAACTTGATTGCCAACTGAGGCTTGACTGCCAAATATTATTGAAATCGCCCCCCCCTAAACTTAAGGGCTGGATCCGCCCTTGGTACAGAATCAGTAAAATTTGACATCAAGTGAGTTGATCAGCGTGTTGCAGCTTAATGTGAAAAAGCCTGTTGATAAAATTTCCCTGATACACGACTGTTTATTGTTTGGCTAACTAAGATAACAATCGCTTAAAATACACATGCCACAGTATAAATTACTCAAAATGAAAAACGTCTTTCAACTGCGAGTAATGTCCCGACATTGAAACCACTTTTGTTTCAATACAGCTTTTGCAGATTTATAGCCTACAGCATAGCCCATAGTGCCGCCCCCACAAATGTGCCGCCAGGGGCGGACCGCCCCCGCCCCCTTAGCTACGCCACTGAGTAAGGGTGCATTTTGGGTCTGAAGGTTGAATATCCCAGTGTTGGAAGGTTGAATACTCGAGTGCAGCTAGTGCAGTGCTTTTCAACCTTTTCTGCTGCAGGGGAACCTTTCACAAATCTTTACGTTGCTCATGGAATCCTATGCAGTGATCTAAGTATCTAGATCACTATATTGCTGCAGTATCTATATTGCTGCAACCGCATAGAATTGCGGTTGCGAATTTCGTCCCAGGCAATTTCAGTCTGTTTCGGCGGAACCCCTGGCAGCCACTCGCGGAACCCCAGTTGAACAACACTGCTCTAGTGGTTAATAAGTCTGTCACTGCTGAAGTAAAAACGTAGAAATTGAGGTTGCAGCTTCTTTATGATGCCGCTGCACAACAGCAACTGTTGATCATCTAAGTGAAGTAGCAAAGGCATGGAAGAAAGCAGCATTAAATTGTAGGTTTTAGTTGGAGATAAATTTGGTATATTTTTAGACTAGATTTGGTATATCCATTGTAAGAGTTGGCAACACTGAAAGTTCGAATCGGTGAGTTTGCCTTTAAATCGACGTTTTTTAATTTCTTGCATCAGTTTGGTTTCTAACAGTGAAATGATCAAAGCAGAAAGTTGTGAATAATGATAGAATTTCAAGAGACAATTTTACCTTACTTTGCTCGCATAACGAAATTCATCTACTTGTTTGCTGCAGCAAAATCAAGGTTTTGAAATTCATACACAAGAATGAAAAAGCGCAATGCAAACACTGTTTTCACGAGAAAAGCTGGCAGCTTCCGTAAATATTAAAATGTTTTAGGCAGACCTGAAAAATGTATTACAGTCACTTAAGTTCACAAAATCAAATCAAACATTCAATCGCTTTGTATAAATGTTGAGGCTGTAGCCTCAGAAGCATATAAAAGAATCGTCGTTTGCAGAATTAAAAAGCTGGTCAGTCAATTTACTCTCAAGAACTTTGCTTTACCGAGAACAATTGCTGTTGGTCCCATAAAACAAACGAATCCGATCAAAGCTCTTAGAAAAGCAAAAACCACCAATGAATTCGCAAACACCAGCAAATATCCAGTAGCCACAGCTGAGATGTTCATGAAAAGGAGGACTTTTCTTCTTCCAAACCTGGATAAAAACAAAACAAATATGACCAATTACGCTCCAGGCCATAGTTGGATCGCTAATTCGCTATGGGCAATATGCATTGTAAACTGATGCACTAAAACCTGGTTCGCGAGACGTTTATTGTATTTGATGAACGCGTACACGGAAAAGGAAAATGTCAACCATATGATATGTGTGTTTGTTCCCGACATGAGTGGTCTTTAATGTTTTTTGAAAGTTTGTTGTGATTACGCTGTTTAACAAGAGATCGTCTGCATTAGTAGCAAGACATTCGGTATAGTTTACCCCTTAAATATTATAAACAGCCTGAAACCCGATTGTAAACATTTTGTTTCCTTTCTAAATAATTGTAAATAATTGTTTCCATTCTCATTGCGGGTATTGAGATGCACAAATCACATTATAATGAAGGGTGAGTTACGAGAAGATTACTTAAAGCACTGGCTCTTTTGAACAGATCTGATTATTTTGTTTGTTGACGAGCCAATTTTGTGCACTCGGGAAAGAGAAAGAGTGATGATTTTCTTTTAATGTTGCACAAAATTTTAGTGCTGGCGTTCTAGGGTGAAACAAAGCATACATTTAACAGCCAATTCTTGACATCAGACGTTGTTGATGTGTTAATCAGTTTGATGAAAGTGATTTCAGCGGGAACATTGACGGTCAAAGCCAGATTTCACACCCCCATCATTTTTTGAGACATTAACTTGTATTTTCAGTTGATTCGATTTGACCCGTTCTGGCTTGCCAACTATGACTAAGTATGAGAAAACTTGGACATCCTGATTCCAGAAAAATGGTTTACCTTGAGGTATTTCATTCCCTGTGCATCTAGTCTTTCATCCAGCAATCACTTGTTATGTTACATGCAGTGAGTAGTGGGGACAATATCATTGGATCTTTTATTACGACCGACTTAGGTGAAGATGCTATAGTTGAAATATCTCAAGGCAGTGCTTCTTAAGAGACTCTGGGAGACTATATATCAGAGGTTTACTTGATGTTTTGCAGCAAAAGAGCCTAATTGCGGGTGATTCAAGGTTATTACCTCAAGTATTCATAATCATGTCGAATAAGGATAAATGATGTGAGAGAAAAGGAAGTCTACGATAGTCTTTCTTCTACTTCTGAACGAATATCACATAGGAAAAATGTCTAAAGAATGTTTGTTCCACTATTGTAAGTAAAAGCGAAGTAGCGTTTCAGCTTCGTTATGTACTTGCAAAAGAAAGAATTACTTACAATTACCTGTCGGCCAATTTGCCGAAAACAAGTCCATTTAGAAAAACACCGGTCATGAAAGCCGACTGAAGAAAGTAATTATACCAGGCGTTGTCGCACACCATGTCGAAATCTTTGCTCACTGATGTTTCAACTGTTCCATCAGAAGTAAATATGTGTTTACCGCACGATTTCACCTGTAAAATGGTATGTTTGGAATTAAGGTACTAGATGTCGCAATCTTTATGTCACCTTAAACTCGTGCAAAGTGACTAGTTTAAGCCTGATTCACACGGGATCCGGCAGGAGCGGCGCAACAATTGCGATAATTGGTTCCTCGACCGTTTGAGTATTCACACGTATGGCGGCTGCAAAGGCACGAATCACTTGTCGTGACCACAAAACTGTGTTCAGCATAGCATGCGAAATTCCCGCTAAATAGCGAAATAGTCTTCTCCATCTTCTTCTGCATGTGTCATCTGCAATTTTTTAAATATTTCTGTGAACACAATGACAACACAGTTGCACCGCAGTAACAAGCAAATTAATTCAGCATTTCATCTATTTGCAGCAAATGTGAAGGTATAGGGACAGTTTGAATGCACAAATATTTCCAAGTTTTATTTCCATTAAATACTACTGCTCAAGGTAGTAGCAAATTTACCAAAGCACATACAAAGAATCATAGTTAGACAGTCAAACTCAGCGAAGTGTTACGTAAACATTGCCATGAGATCACAAGTTTAGACTGCAGTAGGCCTATCTCCAGAAACATGCAAGACAGGAAATTCAAAAGTGGTAAGAACTGCTTTCCAAATGATTAAGCACTCAATTTGAGGTTGGTTGAAATCTGAGAAAATGGGTAGACAATATGCCAGATAATGGACGGATAAGCCTAGTTGGTAGTTAAAAACATAAGGACAAAGTGAATGCAATAGTACAAAGAGTAAAACATAGGCATTTCCCTGGGGCCTAGGTCTACTACCAATCATAAACTGTCATATTTTTTGCTTAGATCACAGCTCAAACGTAATTTTGCTCTGTATTAACACCCATAATACAAACACAAGTACATGAATACTGATTGGGACTCTTGTAATGGCACTGCAACAAATGGCGAAGCTGTAAGTCTTGATGCATCATCTCATATGCGCTACATGTCTTAGGGAGGAGTGGAAAATATCATCCCTACCTACTGTAGTGCTGGCCGGTGAATGTTTTTACAATACCATATCTGACCCTGTTTGCCTAAAGCAAGCTAGTGATGATCAAGCTGGTAGCAAGCAGATATGTGGCGATTACAGCACAAATGTAATCGATTACGATTACTTGCCACATGCTCGATTACGATTACGATTGCGATTTGCGAATGAACAAAATAACAATATAATCGATTACGATTACATTGAAAGTAATCAACACTACAATCGCGATTACATTTGTCTTGAAACATTCTCAAAAAGAAAACAAAAACCCATTTGCAAGCTTTCACGTAAGTATATTTTCAGAACGTATGATTTGATGGAATGCAATAAACGAAACTGCCAACGTGTAAGGTTTAAGTACCGGGAAAAAGAAAAATCACATCAATTGTTGACTGAGATCTTTGTGCAGACAACAAACCAGTTGCGTAATAGAAGTTTGAGCTAGGAGTTAACTTAGCTGAAAGAAGCCCACTAGCCACTGTAGGGTGCCCACTAGCCAACAATCAGAAAAAAATCTTGAGAAATGATGGTGAATCCAGATGTGGGTGGATATACTAAAATCTAATCGAAGGAAAATACTCCACGGAGTATTGCTCACTTTAAATCAACTTTAAGATGGTGTTGAAATTGGAATTACCTCCCTCAAAAAATTTTCTGTGTCCGATGCTGTCACTAAAGTAACTTTGGTAATAGTGTTTTACATCTTTGACCTGTCAACTCTATTATGCTTGACTATAGACTATCGAGACTTTAAAACCCGACATTTATAAAGAAAACAATTTCTTTTGATTTTTATTTTTTCTCATAAATTTATTTTTGTTCAGGAATATGTATTTTTCCCAACACAATGCTTTTGTCCAAAATGCAACACCTTTGTTCAAACGATAAAATGTTTTTCCAAAAATTTTTGTTTTTTAACAACACTGGGCCAAAAGTTTTTGTTTTTATTGCGTCGTTACCATGCGTACCTGATAGTCAGCAGAGTTTTGTCAAATAGTTATTGAACTTTTACTATATTTTGAACCGATTTAAAGTTTTGCAAATGCATTTGGAACGTCATTAATTTTTACATAGGAAAGGACGATGCAGTGGTCTTAACTTTCTTCAAACAAACCGGTCGCTTGTTAATGTAGTTCGAAAGCGTTTATACATCTTCGTGCTATGACCACACGCTCAAACTTTTCAGGTTAGAGTTACATTTTTTGCTGAGGTATTTGGAATGAGTGTCGTTGCCAGTGACCAGTACGCATCTCTGAAACTGGCCGAAAAACGCAAAAATGACAACTTACTGAAAACCAAAATAATACTAAACCGAAATATAAGTCAAGTTGTGGCTCGTTTTTCACATTTAACCCTTGCCAGAGAAGTGATACTTGCCCCACGCCCCCCGTCAGTCACGCCACTGCAACAAAAACTTTAAATATTGATTAAACAAAATTAATCAAATTTTTAAATGTTTGTTACAGTTGATAGACATTAACGCTTCAAATCTTTTATCAGAAAACGACATCTATCAGGCTTAAACTTTCTTCCAGCAACGCTGAAAAGTCGTGTGTTAGTAATTTCAAAATTGCTGACTATTTCTTCAAACTGCGCGGTGGGATGTTTTCAGCTGTGTGATGTCTTTTGGATTGTCTGCAAGCACAGCAAAGTATTGTGCAGCTTTTCATTTGAAATGAAATGAACAATGATGCCAATATTGCTGCGCATCTGTTTATTGGACAACATGTCAACGATCGACAAAAGGTAATTGGATTCGTTGAGTTTCTTTACCAGTATCCATGGATGATCTCTGTTGACATGCTAGTTATCAGCGTTGTGGACAGGTGCTTTCGACTTGGGTTAAATTACCTTGTTCCTTTGGAAAAAAGTTAATTTATATAAATTACTGTACTGATTATGTATGCAGTCTACACCAGCACTTACATTCACAGATTCACTTTGAATATATATAAACAAAACCAACACCTCTACTCGTAATGGTACCGTTAACTCTTCTGTGACCGAAGTGTCAACTCGTTTTTAAGAAATACTCTTCTTTTTGTTGCTGCGTCTCACTGGACTCGCTACGTACTTCTGGCGGCCAACAGGACGGCTAGCAGGAACAAAGCGAGAAATTCGCTACAACACTGGGCTTGCCGCTGGACTATCTGGATTTAACGCACACAGACGAACCAATGGCCTTCCCTCAAACATAACCATAACAAACTATGATAAAAGAGGAAACTCAGCCACCAAAACCGCGATTCGTTGCACAGTGATGTAGGGTGAAGATTTCCTAATTTAATCGCGAAAGTAATCATCGATTACGATTAAATTGACAATGTAATCGGTTGTGATCACATTTCATTTTGGGTCAGTTCAATCGATTACGATTACGATTACTCAAAAAATTGTAATCAATTACGATTACCCCATGTCTGGTAGCAAGTGCAGTTTGTTAACATATAGGCTTGCTTTTCTGCTGATAACGTTCTGGTGAAAATGATGGAACATTGCAGAACTCAGAAAGTAAGGAAAAAAGGTTATTTAATTCGATTATATTACAATTATCACTAACTTTCATTTCATTGGAAATTTCCCTCCGCGCATTCTCTTTCATTTTTTCATTTTTGAAATTTGGTAGCCTGCAATCATAAATCAGTGGCCAAGGTTGCACGAGGCTAATTAGTTGCTCATTAAAATCCGAAAGCTGAGAGCTGAAAGCACTGGCAGAAGGCATCATCACACTGTACCATCCACACTTACAGTAGGCCTAGTAAGCTAGTTGTTATTCAACACACAACAGATCCCTAGAGTTGTTAGTAGCATTTGGTGACAAAAAACTGAAACCCCAACTCAAGTTATCTGATTCGTCGTTATAGTGCACTCACTTCCACGCCTGACACATCGACCAAGGACCAACACGAAGCGGCAGATGCGACAAAGTGGTACCAATTCCTACTGTTGAGTCCCGTTTTATTCCCGACATCAGTAATTTCTAGACTCCGGTATTAACCTAGAATTCGGCACTCAAGACAATATCGAGTCATCAAGAAAAAGATCCAGAAATACTTCTGAAGCCAAGCAACTATCGTAGTAAATTTAGCATTGTGGAAAGAGAAGACTGCAATTAAGGAACTCCAAATCTCCATACAAAACTCTAAATCTCCATACAAAAGACTGGAACAAGACAATAATTGACTGTTAGAGTCAAACTGTACTGAACATTGTATTATGTATTTAACCGTATTGTTTCATACAATTGTTGATATGCCGTATATACATTATGTGTCCCTGCGCAAGTTGTATCTGATCACGGTAGGGGAATTTACGTTTCCGTTTTTCCGTCATTCCATACTTTAATCAGTGAGTGCTGGACGAATGGAAAGTTAGCAGAAACATCACGCCACGAGGATTCAACCAATCGGATGCGGCCATACTAAAGAATGTCAGGTGGAAGAGTGTTTTTAACCAATGATAGACCGACACCAGGAAAGGTGCCAGATGGGTGTATGACATTGGTTGAAATGGAATTAATGTCTTATGACTTGAGATCACGCCAGAAATTCCACCAATGAAAAGACGTGTTCCAAGTTTTAAAACCGTTACATTTTCAGTGGAAAGTAATTCTACCTCAGTTTGACTGAGCAACTAATAACTTCTCTAGTACGGCTGGAGAAATCCTTCTATAGTATGGATAGAGAATCCTCTAGTAAGCTAGAGACAGAATTGCGGTTAATTCGTAGCAGAATGCTGTCAAATTTTTCCTTGACCTAATTCCTATTCAAATTAACCCCTGTCTAAATTCAAGGTGGCTCTGGTAACTTCCCTGGCTTGTTTATATTAATGAACTCGTGTTATAACCCCTGGTGAATTTAAGCTAATGCGTATATTGTTCTTATTGTTTGATAAACTTCTCAAAGACCTTTAATTGATTTGTAATAGACTTGTTAGTCAGTGAAGAGTCGAACTCGGGAGGATTTTTATGTCATCAGAAGTAGTTGGCCGCATTGTTTACCTCTCTGCGTTTGGCTAAAGTGCATAGCTCTTCCAGCGTAATTTCCAAACCAGTGCCCCTAGGATTTTACCCAAGGACGGTCAAATAACCGTTACATTTAATGGTGCCAGCAGTGACGTTTGAACTCACGAACATCTATTTATTCTGAAGAATCACGATATGTTTCCGAACTTAAAAATATGTTCAGTTTTTTCAAGAAGCATGGAGACTTGTACTGCTTGCCTAGGCCAACGGTTTTTGAAACAAGTTAAAGCGTTATTGTTGCCGTACAATAACTGAACAAATATACCTAACATTATTTACAACATATGCAAAAATGTAACCTGTGATCGCTACATCTGTCAAAGCTCAGTAGCGTGACCAGTAATATTTTATGCAATAAAATTTTGCAAAGTTTATATGAATAAAAAAACAATACCAGCTGCAAACGTAAAAGCAGTTTCACGAGCGAATGGCGTTACAACACATAGCGCTGGTATTAGTATTTAATTTACAACAGCTGTTACGATGCTGGTATTGGACAGCATAAACAGATCTTACAGTGATTGTGGTTCATGAATTTTGCAGAACAGTAGGCCTACTGTGCAAAGTACATTATATTTCCAATCCGTTTGTGTTTTTGCACCTTTTAAGTTTTTACTTCTGCAACTGTTCAATTATACTCATCAAAAATGAAGATACATGAATGATGAACGTCTATGTATGAGGTTACAATGATTACAGTGAAGAATTTTTGAATAAAATCGATGAAATACGAAACCATTAAGCAGACAGAACTTCTTGTTGTTTTTTTTACATGCCCTGGTTGTGTGTAACCCACATCAAGGTCAATGAATATGATACCAGTTCTGATCCATTGGTTAAAGCAAGCTTTTTTCATGAACAATGCCGTTCTAAAGCTATTATATTGCGGATACTGTTTGCTGAGTTGATGTAAGATGCAAACTTACTCGATTATTTAATGATAACCATTGACTTATACTTGGTCAAATTCAGACTAATCGTACAACGTGTCGAAACTACCTCGATGTTTTTTTTTTCAAAAAATCGACAAACACTATCCAATTTCACGCATTTGAATTAACAGCCACGATAACCTAGGCCAGAACAATATACAAAGACTTTGATTTTCTCTGCTGTAAATGTCAACACCACTTTCCGAATGTTTACTCTAGATCTAGCTACAGGTAAAGTATTGAACGCCTTCCATCAAGTAAGAATAAGACCTGTTGTTTTGTATGATTGCCAAGCAAACAGTGTTTGTTGAACATATTTAAAATTTAGGTTGAACTGCAATAACGTGTAAATCTATTGCGCTCTGAAGGTTCAAGCCTTAAATCTACGACCCTTACACATACTGGTCTTAAACAAAAACAAATTTTAAAATTTCACCGTTTTGAAAATGTCAACAAGACTTTAAAAAGACTGGAAGCACTGACTTAAATAATTCATGCGAAATGCAGCTACACTTACTCTAAAATACTTGTTGAATTGATTTAGATTTTACTATGCGAATTTGAATTATTGTTGACGTGCATTTGATAGTAATCCCCGCAATAATTTTCCATATTCTCATATTTTTTTCCAAGATCTGCAACGGATGGCAAGATGAATAACTGATTGAAAAAGAAGATGGATACTTTGACTACGTTTTGTTCGTCATAATTGAGTTTTCATAGTTTACATGTTTTAGTTACCAACACGATACTTTTCCGATTTCACTCTTTAAACGAAAATATACTGACACTGTAGTTGACAAAACTTTGAAAATTAATTAATGACGTTAAGTTACTCATAATATGAAGAACAGTTTTGAAATAAAAATAACATAGTAGAGTGCAACTATCCTTCATGATATGCTCTCATTGATTTAAGGTTACGAGATGATGATTTTATTTGTTCAAACTCGGATATTGTGTTGTGATCATCAGGCTATAAACCTTAGATCAACGTTTCTGATACCATGGGTCGCGACCCAAAGGTGGGTCGCCAAGGCTTTATTAATGGGTCGCGAACGGCTTTGTTTAAAAGTGGATTTAGCCAAAACAATGTTTTCCAGCAGTGTTTTATGTCTTCTTTTTTAAAATCGAAAGCGTCTGTTACATCATAGAGTGAGTAAAATCATTCTGGATTGAGCATATCCAATCTTAACCACGCTCTGTGTTGTCATAGACTTGACCAATCAAAACTTTGCAAAGAAAATAGGTGTTGCAGGCTGCAGACCCTGAGTCTCCCAGTAGGCTCGGCGAGGCGAGTCCAGCGGTGCTTGTATGTGCATTCCATACTCCAGTTGACGAGAAGAGGCTTGACCAAGTTTTCTTAACACAACTGTTATGCTCATAAATATGGGAGATTGAAGAATCGTTGAATTTAACTTTTTAACTTTTTGAATTAAACTTTTGGAATTTAAAATCATTGAATTTAAGTCAATTTTTCATAGTAGTAGTTTGAAACATTTTCACTTCCTAAGCACGTAAACTTCAAATTTATCAACAACTGTCGTAATGTAAACGTTGTTTAATAGTACCGTGCACTATGACTGGTTGTCTGTGCCTTGTCTATTTCATACATATCTGAAAAAATAGCAGAGTGCTAACATTAAAAATAAGTTTTTTCGATGTTTGAGGTTTGGGTCGTGAGATGTTCATAAAACTCAGATTTGGGTCGCGCTCAAAAAAGTTTAAGAACCACTGCCTTAGATATAACCTCCCTATACATCAGTAGTTTGAAAATTTTGATTTTCTAATGTAATTAATATCTTAAGAACAATAAAGTGGGGGTGAGAAATGGATTCACATTTCAGTTTACATAAAACATAAAGTCCTTTTGTTTTGATCGGATAATATTGAGTTTCATGCTAATTCATTAAATATCAGTTAAACCCTGTGAGAATCTAAGTAAAAACGGTAATGAAGCCCCGATTGTAAAATATTCAGTTCAGTGTTCAAGTACAAACAAAGAGTTGAAAATATGTGCAGATTAAACATTGGTTTGTTTGTAAATTATGCAGGTAATGTAAAAGTATACTAAAGTTTACTGAATTATGGAATCAGTCATTATGGAATCCGAATCAGTGCTGTATTATAATCATATTTATGAAATTTCAGACTATACCTACTCTAAAGTGTTTCTGTATGTGCTCCAAATGGTCCAATTTCCTTCCAGAGTTAAGCGTTTTATTCCATAAATAAAGAAATTTGGAGAAAAAGAAAGAAGATCCATCCTGATACAATGTAAATCGTGACAGGGAGAGAGTACTATAGCTGTTAGTTCCAATCAGAGGAGAAGGTCATTTGATGAGAATAAAAATGGATGAAGTCATTCGCAGATTTTCACATCTTCAGTTGTTTCCATTAACTAAAGAAAAATTAAGTAAGGAATTTATACTGATGGTACAAGTATAGTGTTCATCCTATTAACATATCTGTGAAGACATGGCGACCAAAATCCACATAGAGGACTCAGTGCTGGAGAACAAATTTATAAAAAATCCGGACAAAATTCCGAAGTTTCCTTCGCTAAAATTGACAATTCCTGACCAGAATTGTTGGATCTTTTCACACTCGGTGGTTCTTGTGGCTACTTCCATATGATTGAGTACTAAGGGAAGATAATAGGATGAAAAGGCTTCTAAAGTGCGTATGGCACGCAATAAATAACGTATGACACTCAAGAATTAGTAAACACGGTGCATCTTGGTATATATTGTTGCAACAGGAAGAAGAAAATAAAAATAAAAAACGAGAAGCCTTAGCTGGAAATGAATAAAGAAATTAAAAGAAACAACAGAACCTGAAGACATAAAAGAAGACGTACCTTCTGATCAAAAAGAAAAAATTGAAGAATGGAATGAATACGAACGAAGAAATGAAATATGAAAAATGACAAAAGACTAATGAGGAAATAAGATTGCATACGAAACACTGTGATGAAAACAAATGAAGATAACCGTAGAGAAACGTGTCGAAGTGAAAGGGACGGTGACTACATCATTGTTGGATGAAATACCTGAAGATAATCTAAAACGAAGATATTTTATAAATAAGATGAAATCCATTCATCTTCCAAGAGTTAGATTTTCCAAGCAATCATTGATCAAGGGTCTCTTTCTGATCTTTCTCTGTTCAAATTCCACAGTATATTGCCCGTGGCTTGTAATACTTTAAATGCATGCTTTTCCATTCACTAAGGAAGAGGTGTATAATGAAAACAGAAATCATGAGATTTAAGCTTGTGTGGCACTTTGTCCAAATGTGTTGACCTATGCTATATAAAATCTAAAACTATAGTAAAAGTTGGATATGCATTAAATCTTTTTATTTATAGGCACTTACATAGGAATTGTTTCATTCAATTTGAACGAATGAGTAAAAGTAACTGTTGTAAGAAATCCACGATGACGAACGTAGGAGGTACATTTCAACGAACAATTAAAAATGAAGTGACTGATTTACCGTTTACATTTGAACAGCCTCATACTACTTCGAATAAACGTCAAACTATTGACGATATGTTTTTGAACGATATACCTGGTACCGTATTTACTCGATTGTAAGCCGCGGCTTATAAAGTTTCTTTTTCATCATGTTTGCGGCTTAAATTCAAGGGCGGCTTACATTCAAGGGCGGCTTACATTTTTCTTTGCGATGCTGATATTATTTTGGTTTTTGTGATAAGCTAAGGATACGGTATAGAATTTATCGCAAGTGCTGCATCATACGGCATTCGCAACCGGCGAATGCCGTATGCCGTTTAACGCGAATACCGTTATACGCGAATTCAAGAACATTTACCAGTAACCATACTTTAATTTTCGTG
>Ga0210059_1005918_pt1 | contig 19657 bp, 26 predicted proteins | sample Ectturendosymbi2_FD_188042 | JGI IMG/M metagenome (GOLD analysis project Ga0210059, IMG submission 188042) | Ecteinascidia turbinata endosymbiont from Florida, USA - Sample 2 (SPAdes) (version 2) | ecosystem: Host-associated > Tunicates > Ascidians > Unclassified | place: Key West, Florida... | reverse complement strand
CATATTATGTCAACAAACGTCACCAAAACGTTGGTTTGGAAACATGAATGTGACGTCAAATTGTGACGCCACAAAAAGCGCACACCAAATGCAAATGACCACCATATGCCACTGAATGAACCCCCCATGAACTGCGTACGCCACTGATTGGTATATTTTTGCTTTTTGTAAGCTTAATTTAATTATATTTTATACTTCATGCACTTCGCAATGGCGATGTAGCGGTCTAGTAGGCGAAATGTATACTCTGTAACATCCTGGTGTAAGTGTCTGATTCTTTGCTGGGAAACCATTCTTTACGATAGACAGCTTGAAAATGTGTTATCATGAATTGTCGATTGTGCAGAAAACTTTATAATAGGGTGAAAAAAATTTACTGACTATTTTCCGATTGTTTTGTTACAAAAGACATTTAGCATATTTTTGTCCCGTTTGGATTATTCTGAAACACAATTTGGCATATTTTGTCTTTGTGGACTTGGCAACACTGGTACAGTTCACAATAGACTTAGTAGAAAAAGTAGACTCAGCCTGAGTATAGAAGAGAGTAGACTGCTGTTCAACTTTTGTGGGAATAGAGTAAATACAATGTGAAACCCAACTTTTTACTATTTAGTCAAGCCAGATGAAGCAAAATAGCATATTTTCATATGGGAAGCGAAATAATAACAACAGCGAAGGTGTGGACGGTAATGAGCAGGGTAGTTCCAATGTAAAAGAGGCACCTGATCCGAAGCGGACCAAATGTAATTCAGTTGCCAAAATCAGAAAATGAGACGACACGTATTTAAGATACGGGTTCTTTGTTCCGGATGACCATATTCTGAATGTAGCAGCTAAATTCTAAAAATGCAAGAATAAGCGAGTCATTAAATTTCTTGCTTTTTACGTCCTGTAATAACTGTTCATTTGTTGAATTATCTAGTAATGAAATACTTGATTTTCTTACAAGTAATTCATGTCTTTCAAATTTTTGTTAATCGGGTTCCATTACAAACGCGAAAGTATATCAGGGGTTCCTCGATGACAAAAAGATCGAAGAGCACTGTTCTACAACATTTTGATTATTTTTGTAGTGGCAGAACGGTTCACCATTATTAACGTAGTACATTTCTTAAAAAAAAATTGTATAATTGAAAAGACGGTTGGTGGTACAGAACTTGAAGATGGCGTGAAGTAGGAGATTCATCGCAAAGCTTTTCGTCTGACACTCTTCAAGGGATATCGTCAGAATGAAGTGGAGATACTACCGAACTGGTTTATATACAGAAAAGAAGAGATCTCATTGGTTAAAGCAGTGGCCAATAAGAAAGGGTTTAGGAGATAAGAAAAGGTGAGTTGTCATTGGTTGAAGATGTAATTTGGACCTCGTCGAAACGTTGGAACAGTCAACCAATGGAAAGTTTAGGAGGTTTTAGGAGATCTTCAAGGAGTAAACGAATTCTTTTTGTTTGCAGAGAAGAGGATTCAGAGATTTGATGAAAGTCGCTTCCAGTGCAGGAGATGAAATGGAGTGTGAGCTCGAGCGAGGACAGAGAATTTGTCCTTATTGTAATGTAAGGCACATTGGGCGTTGTCAAGAAGATGTTGACTGATGGCGGATTCGTGAAATTGTCAGGGACTGGTGTCCTTACCAGGGTGGGGAAGGCTTTGACGGATGTGTGGAATAGGAGGATTGGTAATCGATTTTGGGATGTGTTGTTTGATTCGCTCTTCCAAGCGCTGAGACGTGCGACCAACGTACCGACTGTCACAGTGGCACACACATTGGTAGATTACGTTGTTTTGATGATGGGAAGGTAGCACGTCTTTCTTTGTTGCTGGTAAGAGCTGTCTGGTCGTAAAAACAACACGTGGTTCAACGGAAAAGAAGCAGCGCTTCATGGCAGACGTGATCTGCTTTTCGAACTTCATCGAAACGTTTCTGATCCATGGAATGTGTAAGTAGACGGGGCATTTTTTCACTGTGTGGACCGGGTTCAAGTTAAGTTGTTGAAGTTTTCGTTTGATAGTGGACTTGATTAAATTTTCTGGATAGCCATTTTCCAATAGGATTGAAAGGATTTTGTCAAGTTCTGGGTCGAGTTTGCCTTTTGAACAGATCATGAAAGGCCTGTGTACCAAAGTACTGATTAAATTGATTTTCCGTTTGTGCGAGCTGAAGGAATTCCAGCATAGATTACTGGCCAGTGAAGGTAGGTTTCCTGTAGATTGATGTTGTATAGTTGCATTTTCGGTTCGAAACCTGATATTTTAACTAAATTTAGCGTGTGGATTGTTTCACGTTTTGTTGTCTTCCTGGATGGCACCACGGCTTGGGAAAAAGGGTTTAGTAAAGTGTCATATGAGTGCGAGTCAAGTGTTGAACACACCTACCTACTACACCACTTTGGCTGCAAATAATGCTTTACCAGACCCTACCTTAGTAGTATATAACTGTATGTTCTAGGACCAGCTCTATTTCTTTGTTTTTTACCTCCATTTTGTCAGTCATACGCATTTGAAGGGTCCAGCCCTATTTCTTTGTTTTTACCACCATTCCGGTATCAAACTGTATATGTTTACGGGTCCAGCGCATCGTTAAAATTTCCCGTATCTAACTGTATGTTCTAGGACCGCCCCCTTTGATCCCTGTATTTTATAGGGGTCAAAGGGAAATAATATTTTACTCTCATATTAATTTCCCTTTTGCTCCATTCTATTTTTTGCTCAGATGGGGGTCACCCCTTTGTCCCCATGCATGTGTATTTATTCGATCTGGAAGAATGATTCATTTGTCATCATTAGCAGAAACGGCGATTTTATTGACAGTTTCTGTGAATATTTCATGCTGTCGACTTCTGATTATGTTCATAGTAGTCCTGATTGAAGCGAGTACTTCTTGTTTGTATTTAGCTCTCTGTCGTATGACCGTAGACAAAAGTTTCTATTTTATTGTCGCAAATTTCTCGATTGTCATCATCAGCAGAAAGGGCAACGACCGTGAAGCGCACAACGGTGTTTTTTAAGCTTTGCGTCACCTCGCCTCGAACAGTTGTTTTGTTGTCACAAGACTGGCTGAGCGCACAACGTGTTTTTTTTAAGCTTTGCGTCGCCATTCTTTTAATAACAAAAGACTGGCTGAGCGCACAACGTATTTCCCCTCAGAGTTCCGTCGCCTCCCTGACCACTCAGACGAAACATCACGCCACCTCGGGCTGGTGGGCTCCGAAGCAAACTTATGTTCGTGCAGTTGGTATCAGTCTGTAGAAGTTGTCAGCTTTGAAGCAAACTTTGTGTGAACATGCCTCGAACATCAAGCAGGACACTGATCAAATGGAAGCGGATAGCCAGGATTATTTGTTTGACAGTCCATGGAGTGAAGAAGACAAAACTGTGATTACAGATTACATACAGTATCACCAAGAGTGGATTACTTATCTTGAAAATTTGATTTAAAAAAAAGTCAGCGTCCAAGAAAACCAAAATCAAAATTACCAAGCTTTCTTGAGAATTCACCAAACATAAATACAATCAAAAGAATGAGTCATTTGAGTGGGGAAGAACTCAACCAAGAAGACCCTGCAAACCAACTGAAGGAAGACTTTTCAGTAACACGATTGGAAGATGCACTTGCTTTTCTTCAACAAACTCAACAAATCATGAGATTGAACAGTGCCAATCTTCTCGCATCAAGTCTTAACTTCGGTTGTTGGCTCAACACAGCTTTTGAGTTGCACGAACTTCAAAAATTTTGTAATCCATCCACTCCCTCATGGAACAAATGGTTGAGTGAAAATGTTGGTATCAGCAACAGCTATGCAAGAAAGTATAGAACAGTTGCAAAGATGTTGAACCCCTACAAGAAATTTGGAAAGTCTTCGGTGTCATTTGATAGCATCTACCAATGCCGTGGAAACATTCAACAAATACTGCTTGACACCAACATTTCTGTACAATGGAAGTAGCTTCAACATCAAGCCATACCTCCATGACCCTCCAAAGCGTTCGAACCCGAACGCACTATCATGTTTTCATAGCCTCCATGACTATTCAATCACACCAAAATTCTCAGCCACAAATTCAGCATGATCCATGTGTGCTAATTTTTTTTAGAGACTTTGAAATGGTTCATCAGAAATTTCTAAATTTTCGCTGAAGTGTTTCGGTTTTAAAGTGTAATTTATTTTAACCCTTTTTTGTCTTTGAGCCTTGTAGTATTTTTCTGATCATAACTTTTGCTTGCTTAGAGTTAAAAATTGCCGTAACAATTACATTTCTTGCTGCGCCATACATTTCTTGGATTTTTTTAATGTCAGATTCAGAAAGTATCTTGTTACTAAATCCTGGGTTATAAATCAAGTGCATTATATTGTCTTTGTCTTCAGTGTTGTGATAAAGTCCAAAGGCATGGCCAAGTTCTTGGACTGCCACGGAAAATAAATTGTATTTCCCATCTCCTGGAACTGTTTTTTGGTCTGTCCAGTTTTCTGAATCAAAATGTATATCTCCACTTATTGCGGACTTACCAGGGTAAAAAGCGTGTGCTAAAGTGCCCCCTTTTTGCCTACTGAGTTTGTATGGACAATTTAGCCCATCATGATTATTTAAGAATGTAATTTTTATCTCACATTCTTCATCATGTTCAACTCTTTTGAATTTCAACCCACACACACTCTGCCACGTTTCAAAAGCAGCATCAATCTGCTCTAGCGTTTTTTCTTTTCCCAAGTTCTCACAAAAGTTTGTTAGTGTGTATTTAAGTTTTTGTGTTTGCCATGGATGAGAATGAGTTTTTTTGTATCCAAGTTATCCGGCATTCCACAGTAATTCATTTTAACTACAAAATTTTTTTTTGCTCACTCCATTCTAGTCTTGTAGTTTTCTAAGTTGAAATTCTCAATCAGTAATTCTTTGAAGAAAAGTGTGTTCAATTCTATCAATATTTTGATGTAATATTGTTTCTTTTAGTTCGTCTGTTTCAGTGTTTGCAACAATACGTCCATTCATCACAGCAAATGTCCCTTCAATTCTCTCTAGGTTTTCATTTGTTTGAACCATTAATGAATTAAAACCCTCTTCCAAAACTTTCTTGTTTACACCATCAGTAGGCATGACTGCTTCAGCCAGACCAACAATTTTGTGATCGTTCATTTGAAGATCTGAAACCATTTGATTTTCACCATCAATCCTCAAATATTTCAATGATTCTAACTGGTTATTAGCCCTAATTTCTCTGTTCAACGTTCTGAGATTGACAGCCTCGTGTTCAAGTGTTGGATCTGGAAGCCCAGCAATATGATATTGCCCACCCATGCTGAAATTTTTTGTTGCTGTTCATTGTGGGCCCAAGTTCAAACTTTTTGTTCTGATTTCTCGTGCCGCATCGCTGACCACTCTGTCAACTGCATTGGTAACACTTGCTATTGAAGCTTGAAGCGTTCTTAAATTCACACCGTCCTGACCTTCCTGTGGATTTGCTACACCTCTTATTCTTTGCCCACCTAAGGATAAGTCAGCGTGCATCCAATTGGCCCGTCACGTCTAAGATAATAATCGTTTGCAGAATTCAATCTGTGCGCATCATTGTCATGCTGAGGTTCGCCCCAGTGTGAAATCCTGTTTCTAGCCATTGCAATCTCACCCAGCATATCACCGCCCAAAAGCGACAGCTTCGTATCTGCGTATCCTTCTGTCACCGCTTGGTGATTTTGTTCTGGCGCTCCCAGGTATGGGACAAGGCTCCCATCCATATTTAAATCTCTTACCATAGTCAACGCAGGGTTATAATGATTCAAAAAATTTTCTTCAATCCACTTTTTCAGAACCAGTTCGTCTTCATTTTGTGGATTCTGATTAACATTTCTCACCGAATGACCCCCCATATTCAGATCACTTTTGCCAACACTTTTCGAGTCGACGTAGCCTTTCGTTACCGCGTCGCCTTCGTCAACAGGAGCTAAAACGTTTTTAATCGGATTATTCTGCATATTTACTGAAATACCTTTTTAAAATATTTTTCATTGACATATGTCTTTCTTACAGCATCAGTTGGGGTTTGTCCCAAGCTGAGATTAGTTATAGTTTTTCCATTCATGTCAATCATTTGACCTTTTCGTAAAAAATTATTATTTATTTATCCGAGTGAGACTCCACTCCCTTGAATTTCTGTTTGACTTGTCATAGGACTTCGTCTGAATTTATCAACTGGCATCTTTATTATAACGGTCAATTTTTTTTACCAAAAACTGTTGATTATGTCTTGGAGACCTCTACCGTTTTGCATCTGCTTCAAAACACGAAGACAAAGATGACCACAAATTACTTCTTGCCTAGGCTGTATTTGCTCAGTTGGATAGAAAATGTCACCATCAAGGTACTTGTTCAACTCAGTTGGTGGGGGCAAGCCAAATGAGTCAAATAAGCACTTATCATTTCCATGTTTGCGCCACGCAACCCAGTGTGTCCCGTTTCCAGAAGAATCATCAAGGTTCATGATCCTGCATTCATGTCTTTTTGGTTTCTTTGGCAAAGTGTCTCGCAAGAAAACACCACGAAAGTTTTTCAAATCAATTTTTTTAACAGTGTCTAGTATTTCAAAGTTGCTCAGAGGCTTGTTTGGTAAAATCACATTCTCAACTTGCATAATTGCGTTGCAAGCACGCGTCATTTATTCTAAACATTTTTTTCTGGGAACAACACTTCATCAAATTTTGTGTATGTTTAATTTCGTTTTGTCGTTTGAGAAAGAATATTCTCAAACTCGGATTCAGAAATTTCGTTGTCAGTCAACGCCTTCGAAATCATGTTATGAATTGAGTTGAGCTGCAGCTCAATTAAAGTTTTTTGCTTCTCATGTCTCTGAATTTTGTTGAAAAGGAATTTTTCAACTACATTCAAAAAAATTGAAGCACTTCCAAAAAACACGTTCAATCCATGTAAAACCTTCCCAGAAACAGTTCCGATTATTTCTTCGAAATCTGACAAAAACCCAACGTTCAGGAGAAACATACAAAACTGAAAAATCAAAAGACAGCCAGTGCAAAAGTTCAGCAAGCAATGATATTTTTTTATCATTGCAGAGTGTTTGAGATTTTCCTCAAAGAGTTTTTTTCAATTGTATGAATTTCATGTAGTCTGTATAAACTAGGGTTCATTTACTTTACATTTTGGTTGATGTGTTGATTCAAATGATGATTTATTTGTTGGTAAATTTTCTGGTTAATTAGTACTTCTTTGCCCTTATTTTGCTCAGCGACATCCTGGTTGATGTGTTGATTTCTGTGATGGTTGATGTCTTGTGTGAATTTTTATTCAAATCGTTTTTCCTTTGGTTTGCACGTTTACTTAATGCTAGAAAAGTTGGACGAAGTCCTGCTTGCTGCAACCTAAAGCAGCCAACCAAGAACTGGTATATGTTTCAAAGGACTGTTTGGACCAAGAAGAAGACCAGAACCGGCAAAAACTTGACCCCCATGTTTCAAATACAAACCATCTCCAACTTTGCTAAGCCCCGAACCTTTGTATGGTTTCAAATACAGCCCTTGACCATCTGTTTCAACTCTTGCGATGTTCTTGCCTTTTTTCAAACACAGTCCGTTTCCCATAGCTTTGTTAGTAGCCTTCTGAGCAAGTGCATACCCGACCCCACTCAACGCTCCAGTCGCCAATGTCAGTAAGACAGTCTTTGCCAAAAATGGTAAAGCCTTTGCCGCTAAACCTGCTAACAACCAAAGGAACCCGCCCTCAATTGTTTTGTTGTGTTCAACCTGACGTTTACTCATTTTTATCATGATGCCTTTTCCATTCTCATAGGCTTTTGTCATTGTGTTCACTTGTGAATTGGTCAAAGCGTGAATATCATTTCCCTCCAAATCTTCGTAGCCCAAATAAATGCTCACAGGACCTTTTGACTCAATTGCCTGTTTCAAATTGTGCTTCTGGTTTTCTGAAATGTTTACATGCACATTAGCATAACTCATTTATATTATGTGATTAAATTTCTCTCAAGTGATATCTGATAGTCAAGTTTTCTCCACGATGATTCAGTCGCTTTCCATTTTGGTCTGTGACAACTGTTTCCATTTTACTGATTTTGTCTAAAATAATAGGAAGATACACAAGGTTTCTCGGATTTTCAACAATTTTATATCCGGGCAACACATTTGGAAAGAAACTGTAAATTGTGTTTTGAGTCTTTCCATTCACATAAGACCCTCCGATATTGTCAACAGAATTGAATTTATTGATAAGATGTTGACGACATTTTGTGATTCGTGGAGGCCTTCTTTGTAAATTTCCCCTGCAAAACCTTGAACACTTGCAATTGAATTTCTCACTCTGAAATCAATGGTAAAGTTGTTTGAAATTTCCATGACGCTTTTCAAAGTGTTTGTGCTTGCTGTTATTTTAATAGATTCGCCGTTATGACCATTTCTTTTCATTGATTTTTTGATTGTTTCTGCAATATCAATCAGATCGTAACTGCCCTCTGGAATACAAATATCAACAAACTGTCTTTGTTGTGATGACCCAGGAGAATACCTGAAAACGTTGTTACTTGAATCTATGTTTGGAAAACTAAAATACGTCTCGAGATTCACCAAAGCCATCTCATACTTTCGTGTTTTGTCCAACTCGAGTGGTGGGTAAAAAGTCGTCTTTATTTTTGTTGAATTGTCAGAAGCAACAATCTGAGTTGAAGTTTTCGTCTCAGTGTTTTGAACAATTTTTTTCTAGAAGTTCAGTGTCACTCATTTATTCAATAAAATAAAAATCGGCAAATCCAGATCTGAATTTACCGTAGTTCTTTGGTGAGGTCAAATCAATCACAACAAAATTGTGAGTTTTTGACCATGCGTATTTGCATAACTTTTCAAACTGCTCTTTTGTCCAGTCTTGAGACACGTGGTCGTTAAATATATGGTCAATGTTTTTCAGGTACTGGGGAAACAGACGAAAGAAATTTACATTTTCTCGAATTGTCTGGCGGGGAAGCTTGAAGTAATTTTGACTTAAATACAAGCAATCGCAGTTTGAATGCCTTCTACGAATGTAATATGCTTCACACTTGTTCTGCTTTTGAAGCAGGAGGTCATCAAATATCGTAAGATTTTTATGCTCGGGGGACAATCCTGTTGGGTCAGGGACATCATTAGCAGATTCGTAAAAATTACACTCAATAGTCTCTTTGGAATGTTGGAGTTGATTTTTTGCTAACGCATCAATCAAGACACTTGGTGAACTTTGTTCTCGTTGTATTTCATCACGATTTTCAAAAACTCTCATTATTGTCTCTTTTGGTAGTTGTCCTTCAAAACCTTTTCTCAAAATTTTGTATTCTGGTTGAAACAAACTCTTACCAGAAACTGACAATTTTGAATAGTCCAACCAGCCAGGCCTGAAAAGAAGGTTCAGCAACAAAGTAGTCTTACCACAACCTGACTTTCCTACAATCAGACCTCGTAGACTCTTTGGTAAAAGATTATGATTCTTTTTATTCGCTATGTGTTCATTCCAAGAAAGGTTTTTGACTTCCATTTATTTAATGAAAGCATAAAATAAATGCTTGACATATATTGTGTAAAATGTCGAAAGTTTACTGAAGCGAAAAACGTAGGAAAACTTCAAACTTCTAACAACTGAGAATTGCTTCAAGGCGTATGTGTTGTGTGTGGAACGAAAAAGAGTAAGTTTAGTGGCAAAGGTATCTTGAACAAAGCAATCAACAGTCTTCCATTTGAAATACACCTTCCAGGACATAATTTCACAGGGCCTGGCACGAAATTGAACAAACGTTTGAATACTGATCTAACCCCAAAAGCATGGTCAAAACCAATCAACAGAGTTGATCAAGCAGCTTATCATCATGATATTTGTTATGTAAAAAACAAAGACACAAAAACGAGAAACGAAGTTTGTGATAAAAATATGCTGGAAGAACTTGATGGCATTTATAACCCTACACTTCGAGAAAAGATTGATCACAGAATTGTTAGACCGATCATCGGGACAAAGAAACGCTTCGGGATGGGACTGAAAAAGGGCGAGCACAGCGAGGACGAGCGTAGCGAGACCGAGCGCAGCAAAAGCGACCGGGTTTCCTGGAGTTCACCATTAGCCACAGAACTACACAAGCCGGTCACTAAAAACTTCCCTAAGCAAAAAGTCTATGTGACTGGAATTGATAAAATCTGGGCCGCTGACCTCGTAGATATGAAAGCATTTTCAAGGTTCAACCATGGTGTCAAGTATCTCCTGACTGTGATTGATGTATTTTCAAAATATGGTTGGATGCTTCCGTTGAAAGACACAACTGGAGTTTCTGTCGCGAAAGCGTTGATAGAGATTTTCAAACAGAGAAAACCAGAAAAGCTTTGGACAGATAAAGGGAAATAATTTTATAATAAACATGTCAACGCTCTGGGTGTTGAGCTTTACTCTACTGAAAACCAAGAGAAATCGTCAGTCGCTGAACGCTGGAACAGAACAACGAAAGAAAAAATGTTCAAGTATTTCACGGCAAACAATACAAACAAATATATTGACGTTCTTGACAACTTTGTTGATAAATACAACAACACATGGCATTCATCAATAAACATGACTCCTGTTGAAGCGAGCAAAATAATAAATACTATAACTGTTTACAGAAATTTGAATCAAGTCTTAACAAGACGACCAATACATGCTAAATTCAAAATTGGAGATAAAGACAGAATTTTAAAGAAAAAGAAGTTTTTTGAAAAGGGTTTCACCCCAAACTGGACAGAAGAAGTATTCAACGTTTCAAAAATTCAAAGAACCAACCCAGTTACTTACAAAATAACAGACCTGAAGGATGAAGAAATTCGAGGAATTTTCTATGAACAAGAGCTTCAAAAAACAACTCAATAAGTTTTCAGAATCTAGAAAGTTGTGAAGAAAGGTAAAACAAAGTCATTGGTTAAATGGAAAGGGTATCCAACAAGTTTCAACTCTTGGGTGGACAACAAAGATCTTATTAAACTTTAATATAAAATGCCAAAAGAAAGTCTCGGAATCAAAAGCTCAACAGTCACTGCCTTTCTGAACGACAAACTCACACCAGAGCAATGTAAAGAATTACAAAAAATTATGAACATTGATCCAAAGCTGTATAGAAAAGTTTTTGTTTATTGTGGTTAGCAATTTGGACTAGGTCAAAATCACGCGCTCCATTTTGGACTTGGTCTAAATCAATTTTGGACTAGGTCTAAATCAATTTGGCTCTATCCAAATTGGCTCTATCCAAATTGGTCCTATCCAAATTGGCTCTATCCAAAAATGTAAAGATATAATAAATGAGTTTCTTAAAAATCAAAGACCCATAAAAACGTGACAAACTTGTCGCTGAATATCTCAAAACCAAGAAAAAAATTCAAGATGATTTTCAATCAGAACAATTAGGTGAACAATCACTTTATGAAGATTTTGGAAAAATACCCAAACCAATAACAGAACAACAACAAAAAACGTCTGAAGAAATTGTTTCCAAACTAGAAGCGATGTCTCCAGCATTACCTTGAGGTCAACCTGAACCTGACGTGGTGCAAGCCTGACCTGAACCTCTTCTTCCAACTGATATACAGTAGGGCAAATTGCAAGAAAATATTTGACTGATTAATATGGAATGGCAGGTGATGAAACGTTTGGACTTAATAACAGAGGTGGTGAATTTTTTCTTGGGAATGCTAGTGTTGATTTTGATGGAGATGATTTAATAATTGATGGAAATAAATACAAGGGAACGAAAGGACTTTGGGATTTGATAACAATAAAAAAACCAGTGCTTGGTCTTGCTACAGAAGAAGACAAGAAAAATTATGAAGAAATAATGTTTAATTCTGAAGCAATGAGAAACAGGAAAAATCCGCATAAACCAGCTGCAAACAAAGGATATAAATGGCAAAATATCATAAGACCAATGTGGAATAAATATGAGAAAAAACAAAGCAAAAAGTGAAACGTGAGCGGAAGAAAGGTTCTGGAGTTAAATCTCCGGCAGGCTTTCTCCCAAGTGATCCAAACGCTTTGTGTGAACGGTTGGAACTGTTAATGGCTTCAAAACAAGCAGGAAACACTGGTCTTCGAAACGAAATCGTTAGCATTTGCGACGAACTGTTGAGACTAAAAATTTTACCTAGTGATGCCTACAAAAAACTTATGCTGACCTTAAATAAAGATGTTAATTATTAAATGGTGGATATCAAAGAAAGTATCAAGTCGGTGGCTCTGGTATTTTTTCAAAGCTCAAAGACTTTCTATCAAAATTTATTAGTAAAAACCAAGTCGTTGACACGACTTTGAACATTGCGTGAAGCGTGGGACAAAAGGCTGGACCAAAGGCTATTGCAAAGTTGACCCCCAAATCACAACAAATTTTATCAAAACTTGTAGCAAGAACCCCAGCGACTCAAGCAACTACAGTGGCAGCGACAGCGACTACACCAAGTTTGAGCAATTTGATAGCTGGCTCGGGACAGCAACAGCGACAACCGAGGGGTCCTCGAGACCCTCTACCCGCAATAATAATTCAAGACCTTGTAAGACGATTGAATAAGCAAAATAAATAATACATATTATTGATGGACATTCTTAACATTACTGAAAAACCACAAATTGATGAAACCATTCAAGAATAAGAATATCACAGTTACGAGCCAATTGCTGGCACTAATCTCAACAATCCTGGTGAAATTGGATTAAATATTGAAATGCAGGACTTGTTCACACACCCAGCTGAGTCGTTTTGATGGGAATTTGGTAAAAGCGGCTGATGATGCTGAATATGCTAACGCGGACATAATCACGCTAACAAACAATGCAATGCTGCACCATTGTAGCAACATAAAGTATTTTCCACCTGGGACAAGCAACGACGATGCTTGGACTGTTAAAATATCCTGATGATTTTCAAAAATCCAAAGGGCTCAACCAATTGTGGATGAAAGATTCATACACAACAGCGCATCTTCAAAATAACATCGGATTTGCAGCCCGTCAGGGTTATGTCATTCAAAAGCCTGACCCAAAAGGTACATTTTTATTCAGAGTTCCACTTAAACATATCTTTGGGTTCTGTGACGACTATGAAAAAGTTGTCTGCGGTTTTAAGCATCAACTAACTCTTGTAAGAACAGGTGATAATGATGCGATTTTCAGAGCTGCTGCGGCTGATGCTGGAAAGGTTGTCTTGACAAAATTGTCTTGGTATGTACCTCACGTGCTTCCAAATGACGAGAAAAGCATGAATTGTGCAAAACAATCAAGTCAAAAGCAAGTCTCTCAATTGGTTATCGCATGATTCAATGCGACTCAATCCCAGTCCCAAAATCAAGAAATTTTACCTGGCGATTGTCAGTGAAATCAGCCCTGGAGAAACCTCGATGGATAATTGTAGCTTTTAAGAAAGATAAATCAGGGAACCAGGAGCACAACTCATCGATTTTTGATCATTGTAATCTCACTAACATCTTTGTGATGTTAAACTCTAGGAGATATCCAGAAATTGACTATGACAATACAAACTTTACACAGCAAAAATTTTCAAGGGTTTATGGGGATGCCGCAGCGTTCCGAACAAAATTTTACCATCCTGAAGACTTAATTTCAAATCCAAATATAACCCCAGCAGACTATAAAGAATTATTCCCTATGTTTGTCTTTGACATGACAAACAAAGTGAGAAATTAAAAAACTGTGACTGACATTCAGATAAAATCTCAGTTCTCAGAAAACGTAGCAGAAAATACAGAAGCTTTTGCGGTTGTGATTAGCGATAAATGTTTGATCTTCCAGAGTGATGGTAACAAGATGAGAGTAGAATATTAATTTTTTTAATTTAAAGAAAGTTGAAACTTAATTTTAAAATTTTTTTATCATTACATATATATGGCAACTGTTAAAAATATTACAAGACCTGCAATGATGGAAGTATTGAAAGACAGTACAAGATGTCTTACACAAATGAATAAAAAACAAATGCTTAAAATTATCGAAGAAAAGGGTTTGCTAGAACAAGCAAGAAATCTAAGCAAATAAAGAAAGCAGAAAAAAGGAAAAGAGGCCAAACTTGTTGACATTCTCACAGGCGAAGAAGCAATTTTTAATAGTATCATTGAAGCTTCAAGAAAATCTGGGAAAGGAATTTTATTTTTAAGATACAACAATGGAAAAACTTGGAATAACAAAAAAATAATAATTGAATCAGTTAAAGAAACAATCGTAAGAAGTTAAAGATAATAATAAGAATAAGTTAAAGAAATAAGAATGAGTTAATATAATAAGAAGTTGATATAATAATTGAATTAGTTAAAGAAATAAGTTAGAGATAATAATAAGAAGTTAATATAATAATTGAATAAGTTAAAAAATAATAAGAAGTTAAAGAAACAATAAGTTAATATAAGAATTAGTTAAAGAAACGAGAGAAAATTCTTCATAAATAAAAGTTAGTTAAAGATAAGTTTATAATATGATATAAAGAATGAATACTGATAAAAGACTTGTGATAAATCATTTAAAATGTAGCCGTGTTAATCAGCTTAAAGTGTTATATGAAAATTTTGGTGGACAAGAGGAAATAATAAGGAAAAAAGACCATATTGAAAAATTAACACCAATTTTGTTGAATAAGATTTATTATAGAAGACGTGAAGTAATTGTTAATAGTTTTTTAGCAAATCCAGAAAATCGCGGGGTCTCAAAAAGAATGATACCAAGAATATGTCATGAAGAAACTATAATTCCTGAAGAAAACTTAAGAGAACTTATCATAATTTTTAACCAACATACTAGTGATCAAACACCTCAAAGGGAAATTGTTAAAATTAAAAAATTGCATAAATTTCTTTTTAAAAAATACCTAACATTACAATAAAAAGATATACTTACTCTTCAGATGATGAAATGTGTTTTGACAGTTGGTTAATGATTCATTCATTTGATTTCCGCGAATTTCCAGTAATACCTGATAGGGATGTAGTTAGGAAGAATATATATAATTGGTTTAAATATTGGCTTAGACGACATATGTTAAGAATAGTCTTGGAAATGATGATAAGACAAACTGGAAAAATAAATGAAGAGTTAAGTGATGAAATAATAAATGAAAAATTCAGTGATGAAGTAGATGAAGAAACAACAGAAGTTATTTCATGTAAAGTTTGTTTAGTAAATACCCTGAAAGTTGTTTTTTCCTGTGGACATTGTACATGTATTGGTTGTGCAAATAAATTGAATGATTGTCATATTTGTAGGAAAAAAATTTCAAAAAAGGCTAGACTATATTTATAAGTTAAATAATTGAATAATTTTTATCATAAATTAAAAATAACAATAAAAAAATAATTGAATGAACTTTCCTTATAAATAAAAATTAGTTAAAGATAATTTTATAATATTATATAAAGGATGGAAAGTATACTTGATGAAAATGTACCATACATTAATACTAGTATGCTTAAACCAAGTCAACCTAAAAGTAATATCCCGAAGGTCAAAAGTGGATTTAAACGATTTAATGATTGGCTGTTACGATTTGTACCAACACCAGTAAAAAGACCAATCAACAACGAGTTTGAAGCTTTTAAGAAAAACGTCATGAGTTTATATCCTAAACAATTGAAATTTGAAGAAAGCAAACGATCATCTTTGAAAGGGTTCGCAGAAGAACATAGTATCAAACCACCAACAGATCAAAAGTTTGACCCTAAGACGTTTTTGATGACTGTTAAACAAAAAGCTATGGAAAAATTAAAACCTCAGACAAAGATAAGACTTGTTTTAAGGGTAAGAATGGTACAAATTACCAAGCATGTGAATGCAATAAAAAACTTTCAGTCAAAAAGGATGGTTATTTTAGCATCAACTGATTTAAATGAGTTGTGGACAGAAATGACTGAAAGAATGTTAGAAAATATTGCAGTTTTTCAAATGAATGGATCTGGGTGGACATTTCACTCAATTGTGAGTCTTGATATTCACACAGCGAGATATAAGCCCTTATGTGAAATTAACAAAATATCTAGCAAGTAAAAAAGCGTTGATAAACATGAAGTTTAGAAATGAAAATAAAACTGATAATCAATGCTTTAAATGGTGCATTGCAAGGGCGTTGAATCCTGTTGCAGATCATCCTGAAAGGATTACAAAGCAATTAAAAGAACAAGCTGAAACATCAAACTTTAAAAATATAAGCTTTCCAGTAAAGCTTAGGGATATACAGTAGATAAATTTGAGAAACAAAATCCCACTATTTCCTTAAATGTTTTAGGATATGATGATGAAAATAAGATATATCCTTTGAGGATTTCTAATAAAGATGAAAGACTACATGAAGTAAATCTTCTACTGCTGGAAGATAAGCATTATGTATTAATAAGCAACATGTCAAGACTTTTAACCCATCAAAAGACTAAACATACAGAAAAAAGACATTTCTGCTTGTCTTAATTCTTTACAACTGAGGAGGTTTCAAAAAAGCGAAATGAATATTGTCAAAAGAATGGAGTGGTTAAGATAACTCTACCAAAAAAGGGACAATTTTAGAATTCAATAATTTCAACCGATCAGCTAAAGTTCCAATCATAGTCTATGCAGACTTTGAATGCTTCACAAAACCAATTCAAAGTTGTCAACCTGATTTAGACAAATCGTTCACCGAGAAGTATCAAAAACATGAACCTTCTGGATTCTGCTATTATATACTTAAAAATGGTGAACCTGTTAAACAAGTTCTTTATTCTCAGAGAGAAGATGGTGAAGACATTGCAGGGATTTTTATAGATCTACTTGAAAAAGACCTAGACAGAATTTGGTTAATGGAAAATAAACCTATGGTCATGACTGAAAATAATAAAATCGATTTTGAAAATGCAAAAACTTGCTATCTTTGTAAAAAAAAGATTTGCTTCTAACGATAAAAAGTGTAGAGATCATGATAATAAATCTGGAAAATATCGTGGAGCAACTCATAATAAATGTAATTTGTTGTATCAAGAGCCACAACATATACTGGTGATTTTTCATAATCTTTCTGGATTTGACGCACATTTGTTCATTAAAAATTTGGGGAGGGAGGCGAAGTCCAAAGACACCAGGAAGATTAAATTGTATACCTAAAACTGAGGAAAATTATATAAGCTTCTCAAAAAAGATTTATGGTAAAGAGCAAGAAAAAGAAAAATTTGAGATTAGATTTATTGACAGTTTTAGATTCTTGCAATCAAGTTTGGAGAAATTAGTGAATAATCTAGAAAAAGAACAATTCACTCATCTTCAAAAAACATTTGATGAAGAAGAATTGTTAAGGCGAAAAGGAGTTTTTCCATATGACTAGTTTAATACTCTGAGTAAATTTGAAGACACTCAATTGCCTCCAAAAGAGGAGTTTTACTCAAAGTTGAACAATAGCGATATATCGCCTGAAGACTTTAAGCATGCTCAAAAGGTTTGGGATCGTTTTAAGATGAAACGTTTTCGTGAATACCATGATCTATATCTTCTCACAGACGTAGTTTTACTTGCAGATGTCTTTGAAAATTTTAGAAACGTTTGTTTAAAAAATTATGAACTTGATCCTTGTTGGTATTATTCAGCGCCTGGACTAGCATGGATTGCATGTTTAAAAAAAAATGAAGTTAAACTTAAATTATTGAGCGATCCAGACATGTTACTCATGATAGAGCAGGGGATACGTGGAGGAGTCTCTATTATTTCAACGTGATATTCAAGAGCAAATTATAAGTATATGAAGGATTTTCATTCAAAAGAGAAATCAAAATTTATTCAATATCTTGATGCTAACAACTTGTATGGTTTGGCAATGAGTCAACCATTGCCAGTTGGTGACTTCAAGTGGATGAAAGAAAAAGATTTAGACAATTGGGAAAAATTTTCATGCATCTTAGAAGTTGATTTAGAATATCCAAAAGAACTTCATGATCTTCACAATGATTATCCTCTTGCTCCAGAGAGGATTACTGTAAATAGAGTAGAAAAACTTATCCCTAATTTGGCGGACAAGAAAAAATATATATTACATTGTAAAAATTTAAAACAGTGTTTAGACCTCGGTCTGAAATTAATAAAAATTCATCGTGGAATTTCTTTCAAAGAAGAGCCATAGATGAAACCTTATATCGAGTTAAATACAAAACTAAGAACAAAAGCTTCAAGTGAGTTTGAAAAAGATTTCTTCAAATTGAGGAATAACTTCGTATTTGGAAAGACAATGGAAAACATCAGGAACAGAGTTGATATAAGACTTAAAACAGATGGTAAATCGGCGGAGAAGTAGGCTGCAAAACCTAATTATGAACGAAAAACAATATTCAATGAAGATCTTATTGCAGTGCATATGAAAAAAGCAGAACTTGTATTCAACAAGCCAGCTTATCTCGGAATATCAATCCTGGATTTATCAAAGACTCTTATGTATGATTTTCATTATAATTACATCAAGAAAAAGTATGGACCAAAAGCAAAGTTGCTGATGACTGATATGGATTCTTTGATGTATGAGATCGAAACTGACGACTTTTTTGAAGATATCCGAGAAGATATCAAAGATAAATTTGATACCTCCAACATTGAGAATTACAGTCTTCCGAGACCTCTTTAACAAAAAGGTCCCTGGTATGTTTAAGGACGAGGCTGGTGGCAAGATTATATCTGAATTTGTAGGTCTACGAGCATAACTGTATGCCTACAAAAAGGAACTAGATGAAGAGAAGAAATGTAAAAGTGTAAAAAAAGGCGTAGTAAAAAATAATATTTCATTCGATGATTATAAAAATTGCCTTTTCTATGGCAAAGAACAGCGGAGAACAATGAATGTAATCAGAAGTCGACAGCATGAAATATTCACAGAAACTGTCAATAAAATAGCTCTCTCTGCCAATGATGACAAATGACTCATTCTTCCTGATCGAATAAATACACATGCATGGGGACAAAGGGGTGACCCCCATCTGAGCAAAAAATAGAATGGAGCAAAAGGGAAATTAATATGGGGGTCAAATATTATTTCCCTTTGACCCCTATAAAATACGAATACGGGAAATTTGTATCATCACCTAAGTATATACCTGTAATTATGGGACTTGTGCCCGAATTTCTACTTAGCTGAATACTTATTTTAGCTCCAACTACAACATAGTGATTAAATAGTGAAGACATGGTGTCATAACCCATAGGTTGATGACCACCTGTCGCAACTTCTGGATCATATAGATCATTTGCATTGAACTGTATATTAGCCAAACCTCCAGTTGAACTACTTAAATTTATTGGAGTAGTATATCTCATATTAGTTAGTCTATTAACGTTTACACCTGATGGGATTCCCCTTCTAATGGGTGTAAATTTACTAACACTTTTTGAATATTTTTTATCATTATTTTTTTTCTTAGTATATTTCTTTTTGTACAGTACCATTTGTACATAACGGCATAGAAAACGCCTTATACACATGGTGTCTGACTATTAAAAATAACATTGATTCGAAGTTTGTTTTTTAACAACCTATGAGACCAATGCCCGGGACCAGGGCCGTGGGAACCGCCCCCCGCACCCCCCGGCCGGGGGGGCCCAGCCATGTCTAGGGGCCCCGCCTCAGTTGCAATACTTTTACTGTTTTACTTTTTTAATTTTGAAA
>Ga0210059_1005916_pt1 | contig 19658 bp, 15 predicted proteins | sample Ectturendosymbi2_FD_188042 | JGI IMG/M metagenome (GOLD analysis project Ga0210059, IMG submission 188042) | Ecteinascidia turbinata endosymbiont from Florida, USA - Sample 2 (SPAdes) (version 2) | ecosystem: Host-associated > Tunicates > Ascidians > Unclassified | place: Key West, Florida... | reverse complement strand
TCGCGTCATGCCGAAGATGTCACCATAGAGACCTGGGGTCTGTCCATTGTTGCGCTCAGTCTGTCCATCGTTGCGCTCAGTCTGTCCATCGTTGAGCTCAGTCTTGCAGGTAAACTGTTGACGCTCGGTGCTGGCATTGTCTCTCAACCAGTGGAGCATTCACTGCAAACTAAGCCGGGTGCCTCACGACGCAAGCAGGCGGAGATTGGCGCCGGATACCACTCGTGGCACTTCACAAGGTCTGCACTACGGAAACCGAGCAGAAATAAAACTGAACTCGGTTTTGTTTGAATGAGTTTTCTCAACTTTTTTCATTCCATCGCCCCTTTTCACTCTCGACAAGCCTGATAGAGCAAACACAAGATAATATTTTTTAAGAATTTTATTTAAAGAAAGTACTAAATAGCTGAAACAAGCCATTAAAAAGCTGAAATAAGGAACAGCATTACGACGCTAATATTACGTTCAGAATTCTTGTGAAAATAATCGAGGGCTACGGAGCCGGAGCACCGTAGTTGAACATTTTGCCTGGCCCGAGCTCAAATAAAAAATCAAAAGGAGCCAGAACTAAGTTTAAAATTTAAGACCGGATCTATGAACATTTGAGAGGTAACTCCGGCTCCGGGTTCTTCCTAGATACTAAAGGTTTTGCAAAATAGACTTGTGCTTGCTCTTTATAACACAATAAACGCGATTGATACGAGTTACGACACGCAACTGCAACAATGGATCTGCAAGCCTTTTATGTTCCTTTGGTTTAATAATCGCTAAAGCTGTGACATCAGGGCCTCTTACACAGTGTTTTCTAGGTGACATCGTAGCTGGCAGGCGTGGTGTTACATGTTGAATAATGATTCTCAAACACTGTTCTATGATCCGCATTAAGCTCCCAAGCATCGTTTGTGCGGCGTTTAGCAATCTTTCTGTAACAGATTGTATTTGAATAAAAGATGATGATGCCCACTTCCTGGGCGAAATATATACTCTGTAAGAGTTTAGTGTCTGATTTAATGTAGGGAAAGAATTCCTGTCGATAGGCACTGTCTTTCAGTAGAACCTCTAATATTTTGTGCAACAGACATCGTTATTGCAATAAACCAAAACGTGTGAATTGACTTGTGGCAAATTTTTTGGGCGGCTCTCTAACAAAATCGTAGGTCTGGATATGGCTCCCTTCAGCGAAATGGTTGAAAACCACTGTTGTCAAAATAAGAAAATCGTTAATTACCACAACACCTCACTTTCTAGCCAGATTGATCAAACTGGGTCTGTACTAGTGTAGCGATCTAAAAAGAACTGAGGTATAATGAGTAGTTATATAATAAAATATCCATAGCTTTTTAGCTGTGTAGTCATGCTGTGAGAAGAGAGTATGATTAAGATATGATACTAAAAAAGCCTTCAAAAAACTATACATTTTTATTTTGAGATGTTTCGGATTATTCTTATTGACTGAAGATGGATTAAGAATAATCCGAAACGTCTCAAAATAAAAATGTATAGTTTTTTGAAGGCTTCTTTAGTGTTGATGAAACTATTAAGTCTATCCCAATTTTATGCTCCAAAGATATGATACCATTTTAGTTTTAAGCGTGAAATGCACGGCACGCCATTGTAAAGTAATAATTTTTATTGGAAACCATTGGGCTTAATAGGAAGGTTTACTAGATTATTGGCAAAGGTCATGAGGAAACCTTACGTTTGCAAGCGGTGGCATAACGTGAAAATTATAAATAATTGGTAGCGAGCTAGCATTGCTTTGCATAGCAGTACATTATCAGAACGGTATAAAAATCAATGTAAACAAATGTGGGCTTTTCTTGACGTTGTTGATGCAAATGTGTGCATGTTAGAAAGAACACATGAGAGTCGATTGTTTTGCGCTCTTTTCATGGTTTGCCCGGGCAGGGCTGTTAGCTGCAATCGTCACGACTGCAGCAGGCAAAGTATGCAACGAATGCAAAACACTTGGCGAATCGGGACTGGTCTATGTTTAAATGCTCGGATAGAAATGCAGTTTTCCAAACAGCTGTTGTCGTAATTCTGGTCGTAGTAAAAGATCATCAGGCATTGACGGCAAAACCAGCTACTTCCTTTCCATAATTTGCTTATGTTACTGTTATTACTGTTACTTTGAGTTACGTTTCTGCTAGTAACTATTCTCTGAATCGTCTGATCCTGTGATTGTTATTTTTTCGCTGGTATGAGCGCTGCTTGCAAAAAACTATCAGATAAAATTACTCAAAAATGTTTGGTATATTCTCTTCGTTTTGTGTACTTGATTTAATTCATTTTCCATTCAAGTTGAGGTACACCAAGACAATCAAAATATTAATGTGTGCAAAACGACCAGAAGCCGGAGTTGGAAATGAAGTAATGAAAAATTGAAGCTCCGGAACTGGAGCCACACTCATGAAAAACAAGAGCTCCGGAGCTGGAGCCATGTTTATGAAAATAAAGGCTCCCGAACTGGAGCTGTGTCGATTTTACGATGGCTCCGCAGCCATGAAATAATCCACACTGTAGCCGGCACATAGAAGATCCAGAGTAAAAATTCAAAAAATAAATTGCTTTAGACACAACCTCCATCGATTATCATATTAATTAAAATTTGCAAGAAACTAACAAGTCGTAACAGTAGCTACTGAGGTTAACTCTATGATCGATTAGTGGTTGAGCATATTCGCCCAATTTGTGATGTTTCGCTCCCCTATCGCCCCCAATGTTTCTTTCACCCCTCGCCCATCGAAATCTCCCCCAAAGAAGTGATTCCGCCCACTTTGATAAACATCGGTTTAAATAAATGGTGATAAAAGTTGAAGAGTGAAAGGACCGAGTAATACAAATATATAAAAACGTTGAATAGTCAAGTTGTGATCAAAAATGGTTTCCTAACTAATGCAAACTCTTACGAACTAAACGGAATGCAAAGTTTCGATAGACTTACTTGATAAAATCATGATGTTTATCATTGTAGCTTCCCATCGCAACCATGGCTCCTCCTCCGACACTGTACGAATACAACACTTGCGACGCGGCGTCAGCCCAAACCTGCAATGTCAGTTTCCGGATGTTAAATTGCTTGGATCAAAAATAAGCATGAGCACAATCAATGCTTACGTTGCGACCGAATTTTGAAAATAATCAGCCAATTTTCATGGTTATTAAAACATTATTTCTAAAGAATCTCCAGTTTTAACAGATTGAGTCAGCGTGATCTTTTTTAAAGAATATAGCTGGACAAGAGCTAAACACCATTCATTTCAGAAATAAACAACTTAATCTGATTACATCCACTGGCATTCAAGTTTAGATATGGGTAATGAATTCCATTCATCTTGTAGTCATGATTCAAATCATTTTCCATAAGATGAAGATTGCTATATAATGTCTTGATAAGCATAGGCAAACAACAGATTTGGTGGATGTGAATTTAACCTTCTTCGTAACTTACCTCTACTTTGCCAAGCTTCTTTAAATCTGGGATGACGTAATATTTAACGCCTTCCATAGCGCCATCCAGCGTCAGCCCGCGTATAAGAACAACCGTAATGAGAATGTACGGAAGAGTAGTTGTGACATAGGCAACCTGAAAAAAAACGTGAAATGTTGCACGCGGCTTTCAAACACATAGCTAAGCATATTTTGTTCACATTTGTGCCTCGTCTACACAGTAATATCCATGCAGTAATGTAACGTGTAAGTTAGATTTTTTGCCTTGTCAAACTATGTAACTTAACGAGAAGTAGAACGTTTTGATTGTCACCAAGCACTCCACCGATTTGCATTTAAAGATGAAAATTTTTTTTTCACTTGAACTTCTAAAAACAAGAAATATTCAAAGATTAGTCATAAAATGCAACAGCCATCTGAGCAGCTAACAACGTTTTCGTTGCAATTGTATAAATCCTAACATACTTTATAATATATTTGAGTATTTCATCATTGTACTTAAAATCAGTGGCGTTGCCAGCCTTGAAATTTGGGTGTTTAAAATTTTGGGGGGCCAAAATGTTTCATTTTTGGCGAATAACACTATTTTCCTTGGAATAACGCCTCTTAAAGAACAAAATTGCTATATTTTATAAAAATTTGGGGGGCATGGCATCTTTGGTTCCCTGTGGCTACGCCTATGCATATAGTATGTCTTCAACAAATAACAAACGACGATAGAAGGTAAGCAGGAACATAAAATTAGGCGTTTTTGATAAAATTGAAGTATCTTTTTCACAAATTAGTGGCATTTGAAAGAAATATTCCGAAAAACCCATTTCGAACGTAAAACTTTGAAATTTTGGTTCAAGACACTTTGTGTCTCTTGCAAAATGTTTTCATCTGATTTCGAAGTATATTAGGAACAACATACAAATATGTGAATAGCTAAATCGTTAACATAGTTCGTTAAAAATTACTTTTCGGTCAATATCGAACAGAGACTATTCAGGTTGTGATCGGAATCCGGGTCTTTGGTGAAAGAAAATCAGTAAGTGAAGTTGTACGTGCCATAAGTTCTAGTTTTTGCGCATCTATGCACAAAGCTAACCAGAATAAAGTCCTTTCAAATCGAAAATGCTGTTTTGGTTGGAACCCCATGAGATGAGATTCCCCGTCGGTGATCTGGTTGATTGTCACTGGAGAGCGTTTTTACCAGATGGATTAGCTTCGTGAAATAAAATTCGATACTTGTACGAAATAATACAAATTTTCAAACAACGGCCACATTGCAAAATAAATACGAGCGAGAGTCAAATTGTAACGCAATTTGAATCACAGCATGTACAGCGTTTCATTACTTTTTCAAAATAAGGTTTGAAGGTTGTTGCACATTTACTAATGAATTCAAGAACTTCTTTTCATTTCACAGGTGTTGTTTACGATATATTTTCAGATGAAGATATTTTAAGTTGGCAGTCTGCTAAGAGGTCAGTGCAACAGCCAACATATTTGTTACTGAAATGTGAACTCCTGCAAACAATCAAAGGACATCACAAAGTGGTTACAGATAGCCTCACACTACAGCAATGTGTAGAGATTATCCAGAGGAAAAACCGTCACAACTGACTGGAGAACCAAAGCTGAAAAAGCTTTATACTGCTGTGAGCTAGGTGAATTCGTCTGATTTCGCACATCTAGACAAACATTTCCTATTGCATTGGAAGCGAAAATGAGAGGAAAACATTATGACAACGAAGACTAAGTGACATGCGCATTCACGAATTGACTTCCTAAACAAACCACCCAGTTTTTGCAACAAAATCTGGTATATATACCCTGATTCGAGCGAAAAGCACAGCAAAACGAAATGGATGTATAAACCCTTCGAAGCACAGCTTTCTGATGATTCGTGTCTTTCGTAGTTTTCTCATTTTTGATGCAATAACATCATTTCGACATATTTTGACTCACACTCGCACTAAGCTACAGAATGACCAATGAGGCTTTGTTGAGAAAACACCTTTGTTTACTCAAGCATTCCTTTGCTATTACTCTGTGGAAGTGTTTCCAATTCGGGCAGAATTTTAAAACCCAGGTTTCCGCTAGCTGAGAAGTGAAACTCGGGAAAACGCGTTTTTTTAGTTTTGAAATGAATGCGATTTTGAGCGTTAAGAACTCAATATCATTGTGAAATTTCTATTATTGTTCCCTGCGGAATTTATTAGCGAATTATTAATTAAGTTAGGCACAGTTTTTCAATTATGTTTATAATACTGACGCATGACAATCAAAGCGCACTTTCATCATTCAATCTGTTTCTCAGTTTTGTGACATATAGTCCCGTGGCAGAAAAAGCCCTCTCTGGTTGCACTGATTTGGGTTTGATTGTAATTAAGGCATAGAACAGTTTTTCAAGGTTATATTTAACCTCTTCTTTGTAGCCTCAAAAAGACTCATTTCCTTTACAATTGTGATCGCATCTCTTCCTGTGCCGGAACAGTTTTGTGGTTTTCATCCTCATGGATTCTGTGTTTTGATTTCAAATTATTGATCAAACTTTCGGTTCTTGAACCACCTCTTTTTGTATAACGGAGCGCAAATTGCACTTTGGTGTTGGTTGAGCCTTGTTGTGTAAGAAATGGCTCTAAGCTTCTGGTTTTCTTTGATTACTAACGTCTTTAAACTGAGTGTGTGATGAAAAATCTACGATGAAGTCGCTTCTAAACGAAAGCCAAATATTTTGCGGAAAGTTATTGCAAACTGAAAAAGAACAAATCGAATTTGCAAAGAATCACTTGTATGTGAACTAACACATTGCAGCTTATGAATAAACTAATTGGGAACTGCGACATATTTTGAAGAACTACCTCAAGGGGTAATTATTTTTTATGTAGGTTAGCGAAAAGACAAAAGTTCGCATAGACACCTATCATGTGCACAATGACCCCACGATCAGTCTAAATAGGTCAAATGAACGAAAATATAAGCGGACCAACAACGAACGTACGATGGTCACCGAGCAAAACCCGCAACTCGTGCCTCATGATGAAAAGTGAAAGTTCAAACGTGTTAATTTGGCCGTTACACGCGCCAATCTGCAACTTTAGTAGTATCAGAATTACTTACATTTGAATGCAACAGTAATTCCAGGATTTTTAAAATACCTGGGTTTGGTAGTTGAAAAAAACCCTGGTTTCGGGTTCGGGAAAACCCGGGTTGGAAACACTACTCTATGGTTGTTACTGCAACTTACGTATGGGATTTAGACCAAAGTTAATTTACCCTCAAACACCAATATTGCTTTGGGAATGAATGAATGTTACAAATATGTGAGATATCTTTAACTATCACTGCATTTACGTTCCACAATCGCAAATGATTTTAGACGCTAGAGCACAGAATGTGAGAACTATTTACTATTCAACATGTTTGATAAGTCGTAAACATCAATATCACTTCATTGTCCGTAAAATATTTGCATTTGCCGTAAAGCAGAAAAAGACAGATTTTCAAAGTTACTGGTTTATACCGTTCATTACCTTTATAGCTGGAAAACACAAATTTAAATTTGTAATTACTTAAATAAGTATATCCACTGCCATATCGCCGTGTATGAGAATGTCTGGTTGTTATTCAACAAATTTATTTCAGATTAGCACCATATCATATTTCAAAGAAGAACGATTTGACATGTTTCCGACAAATATGCTTAAACTGAAACTTGACCGCCATGCTCATTATGGCAGAAATCATTACACGAGAAATACATAATACATTTCCATTCGTTTTTTTATATTTCGTGATTATCACGTTGGTTTTCCCACATTGTATGCGGTTGTTCCTGCCGAATTTTTAACTTCCAGCCCTTGTGTTTTCAAAGGTCTTTGAAAATATTTCGTTGAACTCAAAACGTACATGAATGATCGTAACACGCAAAACGGAATTACGACTTTACAACTTGCATTTATCTCGTGTTTTCACAAAAACTGAGACAATTTTCTTTTTGTAAATAAAAGAAAAACAAAGCTTTTTTAACCCAGTCTCAAGGTATGAGGTCATCAATCGTTCTGCATAACATAAACTATCTGAAAGGTCATTCTTTTCTGCGCGTCTGCAAATATCTTATAAAATTGGCTTCTTTATCATTCTTATTTTTCTCACCTTAGCTGTCAACTTGATACCTTGAAATGTGGAGAAATACACACCAATCCACAAAATCAGTAAATACAAAGCCAAGTCCCATCGCAAGCTTCCAATGTCTTCGATTCCAGAGGAAAGTCCAAGAACTTCACGGCTGAGAAACAACGCATTGTGGTTTTTCAATTACAAGCATCCAGGAAAACTTTCAAAAAATTAATGATCTTAGGTGAAAGAATGATACGCTTCAATCTCTCATTCACAAACTTCGCGAAACTGTGATGGTGGCAAAGATGAAATTTTGGCTGAGTTCATCAAGTATGCTAACACAAGCGCGTACTTTTATCTCAGTAATCTCCTTGAATTTCTTGCAAATTTGAAGGTAGAATTTTACGATGCAACAAATTTTTCAATGCGTTCAGCCCGAAATAATCCGCAATTCCCACCGTGGAGCAGTGATTCCCAATATAGTCCAGGTGGATCACCGGTGTTCCACCTGGAATTTCTAGTGATCCACAGAGCGTTCAATAAATCCTTGACAAAACATGCCCTTGAGTTCACTAACCTGTGTGTAATGCAGTTTCGACTAGTTGTTGATTTGGAGTCAGGCTAGCAATGTGGTCCATCGGATGTCAAAAAAATGGTCCATGGGCCAAAAAAGTTGAGAACCACTGATCTGAGGCGATTGAGAAAACCAATCACAACCTCTTATTTACAGAACTAATTAAGTGCAATGCACCCATGTGCGTAGCAGGAATGCTGATGAGCTGCTTATGAATCAGAGCATGCACTTGATTTTCAGACAACTTCATCGTAAACAGTGGGCAAGATATCGAGGGACGTCTGAGTGTGTATCTATTTGCTGTTACGTTGATGAATTTCAAGTGCAGCTGGGAACAATAAGAACGGTATGAACTGTGGAAAATGTCGTTGTGAATGTGAATCACCTACTGTTTTGTGGTGAATTACATGCATTGGGTCTAAATCTTCTGAACATTTGTTGTGATTATCTTGCAGAATGTGAGACAGTTATCATGGCAGTCGGCACTGCCTGACGGGAATGATGGTGTAGAACACACGCCGCTGAAAATGGATAGGTTCGAATCCCGGTAGTGTCGTACCAAAGAGTTGCAAAACGATACTTAATCCTGCCGAGTATCGCGCTCGGCCGAAACGCGTGGGTGCATGAGAACCCTTCACACGCAGTGATGCCATTAGCTTGCCAACAACTGCAGTATTCACTGTGAAAGTAGCCCAGTGGCCAATGGTTCCAAGTATACGGAGGTGGGCCCAGGCAGAGCACTCGTAACACTCCAAAGGGAGAAGAAATCGCGTTTCACGAATCTTTCTTCTCACAATCGTTGGTGTGATTTTCAACCAACACGTTTGAGGACCGAAAAGCCACTATAGTGGCCCAAATTTTGGCCAGTCATAACTTGCCGACCAATAGAGCTAGAGAGTTGATCAAACCCTCTACGGATTCGGCAAGTCTTTGACGTGAGATAGAAAAAAAAAATATTCCGCCTTGCAATTTGGGTTCTTTGTGTGTTACGTCACAATGAGAGCAAGTCCCTGCATTTTTGCCGCCTTTGCCTGGCCATGGGCGCCAGCCCAATGCAAACGTTTTTCGCTCAAGTTTTTTCAGATTTGTTACTCGAAAACGAATCTGTAGAGCCCTTGATTGACTTGCTAGCATATCGGGAGACAAAATTATGGCTCAAAAACCCAGTTTTTGGCAAAAATTTGAAATTTTCAATAAGGTGACATTGGCCACTTTTGTCCAACTTTGGCCACTAGTGGTTGGCAGCCAGATTGAGCTAGAGATCTACTCAAACCCTCTAAAAACTCGTGAAGTCTTCTATATTAGAATTAAAAAAAAAACTTTCAGAATTTTTTTGGGCCTTTTTGGTCCATGGCCTCATGATTGGAGGATGTTTTGAGAATATTCTTATGATATTATCCGCGGATCCAACGCGCAGATATTGTGGCTCAAAGTTTTATTGGATCCCGGACTCGAATACGAGATTTTAGAGCCCTTGACCGACTTTCTAGCAGTTCTGGTTCCAAAGTTAGGCCAGGAAGACCCAAATACTTTACCGATCTGCTAGGCCATTTTCGGGGATTTCCCTAATTAACTTACCATTCATTGGCCCGAGTTTGGGGTCCAGGAACGCTAAAAAATCTATAAAACGCCGAAAAAATCAAAATATGGCCAAAAATCGAAAAAACTTTGTGTCAAAAAAATGGCTCTATGCGTCTTAAAGGGTGGCTTGATGACGTCATCAAAGAATATACAAATATGCATAAACATCCTCTCATTATGTATACATCAACATAAAACCCGATATCGAAAATCAGAATTATTTTTTTATTGTAAACTATATGACTTCACGAGTCTTCAGAGGGTTTGAACGGCTCTCTAGCTCTTTGTGACGGCGAGTTATTGCCAGCTACGTTAGGAGTGGAATTACTCTCAGATTAGCGTTTGTGGGAGCAAAATTTTAACCATTTTTTGTTTTTTCAGCCATAACTTTCGATCTAGATACGCTAGCAAGTCAACCAAGGGCTCTAAAACTCGTTTTTGAGTCACGAATCCAAAAAAACATTGAGCGAAAAAAATTTCGCATTGACCTGGGGCCCAAGGCCAGGCAAAGTTGGCCTAATATTGCCAAAACACGCTCTCATTGTGACGAGACACACAAAGAACCTAAAATCCAATCCAAAAAAATGTTTTTTCGATCTCAAGTCGAAGACTTGCCGAATCCGTAGAGGGTTTGATCAACTCCTTAGCTCTATTGGTCGGCAAGTAATGACTGGCCAAAGTTTGGGCCACTATAGTGGCTTTGTGGTCCTTAAAGGGTTTTAAGTATTACCTTCCACCACCTTGTTCCCTGAATGTGTTCAATGCAAGCCAAGCGAAATTATCGTGGTGTCGTACTTCATAACTCATTGAAATATGACAAGAGGCAAGTGAAACAAAGTCTTGCAATTTGTTTCAATCAAACCGGTTCGTTGTTCAGCAAAGAAACTCAGAGGCACTCTTGCTCAGTGCATCCCTGCAGTTAAAAACACTCGGGTTTCCTATTTCGTCAGGACATTATATGTCTTGATTGAAACAAATTGTATGGCTTTGTTAGGTGATGCGCATCTTCTTCCAAATGTTTTATCGGCTTACTTCAAGTTTCCGATGCTTTCTATATATTTCAATTTTTTCCACTTTTCAAAATTTATGTATACCGATGAAAGTATGTAGTAATGAGAGGTCCCTTGTTTCAATGTTCTTTCCTATCCAGTATAGATTAAATTCTACTAAGAGATGCCTTGTGAATAAGCTTTTCTGCACCCACCTGCCTTTAAACTAAAGTTATAGTTTGAGACACAAACGAATATAAAGAGTAATTAATAAAAACTCATTTGGACGGGATTAAACAGAAGGACATGATATTAACTGCTCGTTCTAAATTTGTCACCCGCTATAAAATCAAACATACGAAAACGTGCACTGTATTGTAAGTTATAAATGTTTTCCGAGTCCCCATTGATGTTTTGGATAGATGAAGAACGTTGACATATATTATATAAACGACCGACAACATAGGAAATTCCTGCAAAAAAATGTAGTTGAATTTCGAGCGAATTTACAGACGCTTAAAGAAATAAGTCAAGTGGTTTAAGCTATTTTCCTTTCCTAAGTCGCAACAAAATTCATCATATTTGAAAATCACCAAAATTTTCTTTCAAACCAGGAGGCGTAAAATCATGCTTAGCTTTGAAACGGACATAGCAAAAAGTTATTAACTTCCAGTATTCTTCTGCAGCAGATATTGCCGTGACATTGGTCGCTTTTGAAATATTTCTATTAATGTCTGACTCTGAGGATGATCCATTTGCATTCAATTTGTCCATTTCCACGCAGTTTACTGTGTTCCATCCATTGTCACACGAGGCCCATGGCAATTCAGACTTAAAACTGTTTACAAGATACTTGAAGGTCCAGACGAGAATAATTATGTAGTGAACGTTTGAATAGATCTGCGTCACAAAACCGGAAAATCCTATACCTGAAACAAGGCAAAGAACTTTGTAAGAAAAACAAACGAGAAAACAAGAAAAAACGCATTCATATGAACTGTTACGGCAAGTTGCGTGTGTTTGTTAATCAGCGAGACACGAGCGTTACGTCATAAGGGCTGTGCATAAGGCCTGAGGACACGTCCAAAGCGCTGAGGAGTCTACATGATCAATCTTGGGAATAATGAAAAAATGCAAGAAACTGTAGGAAAGAAAAAATCAGAACAAACAATGAAAATTAATGTTATGTGAAATGAAACGAAAAAAAACAACATAAACTTAGAGTTTAGATGAACGTAGACAAATAGACCCCATTAATTGCTTTGCCTGCTAAACTAACCGAAAAAATTAGGACTGCTAAAGGCCATTACATTCTCCGAAAAAACGCAATTGGAAACCTGCTGCAAAACTAATAAAGCTGCAATGACAGCAGCAAATTGAAAAGCAAAATCAATATAACAGAAATATCAACAAGCAATAACATAACAACTCCCACGCAGGGTTGGATTTTTGAGACTTAGTTTTGAGCTCGGTATCGGTCTTAAATACACCGTGTCTAATCTAGGGCTCTACGGCTACAGGTCGCGGTCTCTAACTTATTTCCTTGAGAGTTTGAATGTTCCATCGATGTGGCTAATTAAGACCTCGAATATCGATCTTACTCTCATCTTTTTTGACTAGGCTTCTGTCTCTATATCGAAAATTTAATTACGCATACGTCTTGTTCGCGGAAGGTACGGTCTCTTCAACATCACTGGAAGTTCAACGGCAAATTTCAAGAAAATCATTCGCTACTTCAAACCGTTGTACTGGACGATTTTTACAACCGAGCAGAAGATTTAGCGTTTTTCTTAAAAGATAGATTTTGAGACTTGAGAAAACACAAGACATTAATTTTAAGCTCTGCAATCTTTTAAAAGACCATGATTAAGCAGACACATCCAAGTGCTTTGAACACGCGTTGTTTTTCATTAAAGAATTATGACTATGTTTATGAATTCATTGCCTTGCAAATTTAATTCCATGGCTTGGAGATTTTACGTTTTTACTTTTTATTCTGTGGAGCTGACGATGCTCATTTGAGCGAAATTAATATTCCTGTTTCAAAAGCTGTGGCGAGATTTTTGTGGAAGACTTCTGCGAGCGTTGATGTGTAACATTTTCATATGGAGCAATCATCGCCACAGCGTGTACGATCGAGACTTTGTGTTGGTCAGGCAGCTTCTGATAGAACTCATCTCAATGCTAGAGCAAGAAAACATCAAGGACAACGTGAAAGAATCCCTGACGAACATGGTTTGGCTTATGTAAAGTGCGTTAAATGTGCAAAGGCGAGAGAAAAATTGAAATTTTTGTTTCACTGTATCAAATTTAACACGTTACCGCCATCAAATTCGTCACAAAGGCACAGAATGCGGTATGCTGGTAGTTCAGCAAAAGCGAAAATTTTTTGACGAGTTCCCACGGCTAAAATCTACAGTCAGAGGTGATAGAACTTTGTGGAATAGTTTGCCGGATGGCCTGCGGCGCTTAGTAACCAAGCAAAAATTGCAAGTGAGGAACAATTGCACAAAAAATGTAATTGGTTGCGAGTCAAACAGGCTAACAATGCTAAGAACGGCACACCAAGTTGCCGTACAACTACGCCAGTGGAAAGAAACCAAAAGAATCGTTCAGACAGGAACAGGTATAAATTACGGCGCAAAAGACGAAAGACTGACGAAATTTTGAAACAATCAAAGACTATGGTTTTAAACAAATCAGATATTAGCTAGGGCCAAAACGATATGCTATTGTTGATGCGCGATTTAAACTTTGTACCAACACCCAACTGGTCACGTAAAGTGGAAAACGACGAGTGGCATAACGCACATCAACATATTAGACGTTTTGAATGGAACACAGTTGAAACAGAAGAACAAACCGCATTACCGAAGAAACTCAAAATAACATGTATTTTAGACTGGACAAAGAACGGCTTGATGAAGATACCGTCGCATACGTCGAAGCAGTTGTTATTAAGCAGAGACATTTGAAAGAAAGTGTTCAAAACCTATTTCACAAGCGCAATAACCTCCCTAAGAGCCAAAGAAAAAGCTTATAAAAAATTAGAGCGTTTGTTAATAGTCGTGTGATAGTGGTGTGTCGTGCAGACAAGGATGAAAAAAAATAATTTTAAACTATGAAGACTACCGGATTTTTTTGTTAAAAGAGTTTGAACAGTTCAGAAAATTGTCTTCGGATCAGGCAGATATCCATTCCCACCTTGACGACATAAGGAGTAAATGTACCGATATACTTGTTAAGCTGCATATATAACGAGTGTAATTGATGACATATTTTTATTCCACACTGTTGGTATGAAATTTAATGATGGTGTTTACAGAAAAGTTACTGGTGCAAGTGCTAAACATTTCAGGTCCAACGATGTCGTGCAGGCGTATCCGTTATTTAAAACTCACAAATTGGAACCAAAGGATTTGCAAGCTGCGAGAGCAGAGAACATACCGGTAAGGGTACTCCAATCTGCAGAAAGCATCACCACGTCCCGAGTGTCAGCTTTTTTGGAACATCTCTTAAAACCTATCAGCAGCGTGCTTTGCTGTAGTGCCCAACCAGTGGAATACTGCCAAGACAGTAGACAATATATTTCAGATTTGCTGATGTGGCAAACGAAAAAATTAATGCGATTCCGGACAAGCTTAGTAAATCCCCGTTGTTTATTGTGGCGGCAGACATGAAGGGCTAATCCCCAAACTCAGAAGAGATATTGGGCAACGCACTCTCCGTCCAGCACTTGAAAAACATTCCAAGATTGCTGCCGACGCCCGGGAGGCCATATTACAACTAAACAACGTCTGTCTGAGTAATGTGATAACACAATTTCAAAATAACTTTTACATCCAAGATAAAGGTGTAGTTACCGGTGAAAATCGCTCAGTTACCTTAGCAAAAATTACTGTCCACTACAAATTAGAACCGTATCACTTGTAATTGAGAAAGCAGAAATCTTCAGAAGTTTCATAGATGATATGGTTTGGTTGACTTTCGGGAGCAAAAATACAAAGGACATCAGAGACACTCTCGAAACTGTCTTCACATCAGCCAGCCTGGAGCTCACATTCAGACAGACAAGCACAATGGAAACTGATGGTTCGATGGAATTCCTTGATGTACATCATTGCCTTACGCCATACGAGAAATATCGATTCATTACCACAGACTTTGTAAAAGCAACAGCTGAACATGGGTGCTTCATTAGTGGACTGTCGCATCACCCATGCTCAGCATTCAAATCAACTGTTTTGGGGGAAGCCATCAGAATGCGTAGGTTGAGCGAACGCGATGAAGGCTATCAGTCAGCTCTCGTACGATTTCAGAATAAAGATTTACGCTCTGACCTTTCCCAGAACATGGTGCAAGACATGATAACATTAGCACCTAGGTGGAAAATCAGGCTCAATCCACCCAGCGCTAAAAGCAATGCTAATAAAATGGTCTGGGCGACATCTTTACCTTCGTTATTGAAACTTACTCAAGAAGAAAAAAAAAACTGAAAGCAGATGCAACGATGACATACAAACGACCAGCAACAATTGGTTCGCACATTACAAATTATAAAACACCAGCGCACAGAAATGTTGTGACTACAGAGACAGGTTCATCTGCTCCATGTGGTCATTGCGCACTGAGTGGAAATTTTGGTCGCCACAGAACATCGATGATAAACTATTCTGAAGTTTTAGAAAAACCACGTAAGACTTTTGAACTTCAACAGAAACTTAATTGCACCAACTACGGTATTCATATGGCTACTTGCACCATTTGCAGTAAGCAATATGTCGGCCAGGCGTTAAATAAATTCTCATTCGCTGGAATGCCCATCGTAGCACCTGGAACTCCTTTGACGCTACTGCTGATAATGATCAAACTCTATTAAAACATTTTCACAAATACCATGATTTGCCAGACAAACCACCCATTTAGCAATGTTTTGAAGTTACCTTTGCAGAACAAACCCAAAGTTAACTATCTCGAGGAGTGTTAAGATAAATGGTTTCACAAAATCGACGCGGAAATTAATATTGAAAAATGGTTTTGCCCAATACCAACTAGTTTCGTTTTTGGTCATTGCCTGTTTTCCTGATTTGTGATTTCTCGCTCTGAGATGTGTCTTTGCTATTTTCTTATCAAATTGCTGCAGGGATGTCACTTGCTTCACGATTCCTGACGCTGATACCGTGCTGCACGTCATCGCTGGTGATAGTTCGGAATTTTGCAGTCTGCAGTGAGGTCAACGTTTTGAACACTTTGCGTGATACCATGCTGACTTGTAACTCTTTTGTTTTATAGTGACTTACTATTTTAATTCATTGCCTTGCAGATTTTACGTTTTTACGTTTTATCCTGTAGAACTGACAATGCTCATTTGAGCAAAATTAATGTTCCTTTTTCAAAAACTGTGGTCAGATTTTTGTGGAAGACTTCTGTGAGCCTTTATGTGTAACAATCAAGGACTTGTTTGAATTTTGTATGCTTCTTTTTGAAAAGTCGCAGGTATTGGAAAATAAGAAATCAATCAAACTAAATTCAATCCACAACAATGCATTCCTTGCTTCTCTCGAAGTAATTTGAAAAGTCCAATTTCTTTCCCAAACATATTTGCCAGTTGTATGTTTATGCTGAGTATGAAAAACATCGGACGAAACTCCATTCATTGACGAAATCAAAACTGATGTCATTCATTCAAATATGAGCGACGTTAGTGCACATTCTCGTGGGAATTCTAATCCAGGCAGTGAAAAGAAGTTTTCGATACAGTCTTTGCGCACAGGAACGGAGAAATACATCTTACCTTTCACCGCAGGCACAGCAGACCAACTTTGCAATATTCCACGACGTACTCGTTGTCCCAAGGATGCCTCCAAAATCAAAATGGGAATACCAACAAGTGCAGCGAATACAAGGTACGGAATAAGGAAAGCTCCTGCAAAAGAAGTGAAATGTATCAAAAAAACGTGCTGAAAGAGACGGCGTGTTGGAATTTCGCTGCAATTTGAGCTCAATCCATAAACACAGAAGCAACAACTGAAACTACACTTCATACTGTGCTGCATTAAAACTTTGGTCGATGTTCTATCGGCCAATGAATATACTAGGGCTTGTGAAATCATGTTTTCAAAGCAGCACTTGTAGAAAATCTATGGGCAACACGTGTTTCATGTGATGCTGCAATTTTGATATGTTAAGTTCATCAACATTGTTTTCAGGCGATTTTATTCAGAATAACGGGAACAGATGGGGTTTTGTCGCAAACTTCATTTCAGCATAGAATGTACAATATGACAACTTTAATGCAAAGGTTCATTTTTGAAGGACATATGTTGACTGCAAGAAGGCTACCCTGTGTTGATGCGATAAGTATCGTGACGTGACTTTGAGTTTGCAATGTCAGAGAAAATTATGCACAGAAAGACACCGATATCTAGCGAAATAAGACAAAGCGTTTGTAACTAAATGTTTTGAAACTTTCGAACGGTTCTGTAGCAAAGCCGATATATTATTATGTTTTCTTTATTAGAATCGTTTGTTTCTTTTGTTCCAATCCATTGACGACACGCATTGAAATGATTATCGGGATATTTTATGGTAAAAAACTAGCATCTGTGAAAGCTACGACTCTTTTTTTAGAAAACTCTTATGCTTTGCTGCATTTTGGCCAATCATCAAACCAAAAGGTTTACAGTCCATTGTGGAACAGTGCTGACTTAAATCTCACATCGAATGATTACGTTCACAATCACCTCCTCCATTCTTAAAGCAAAGATAAGGGAATCTCCAAACATTTCCAAGTCCAACGCTTAAACCAACCATGGCGAATAGAAAATCCCATGACTTTTTCCATTTTTCTCTCTTTGGAAAGCTCGCTTTCTGGGATTTCGTATCAATTTTAATGGCTTGTAAGTCCCCATCTGTTTTGCACAGCTGTTTGTTTGCTGAACAGCAGTTGATGCCATTCATTTTGATTCTAAGCTAATACAAAGCTTTACGTTGATTGACGTGTCGTTTCAAACGCGTTGTATCATCCACTCTAAAATAAATCAAACACAAACGGGAAATTAGTGAATACCGATGCAAATTTTAATTTAGCAGTGTAAATTCCCAGATGTATGCAGATCCAAAACGTATCAATTTTATAAGAAGAACATCAATGACACCACAAGCAGTGAAGTTTTATTTTCTTGATAAGCCCTTTCCTTGTATCTTCCCTCTCTCGTCATTTTATTCTTTCGTCAATTCTGAGCATCCTCAAAGATTTGAAAATGACATTTTCCCCACGTTGTTGCAAACAACTTATACTCAATCTATCCATTGATGGAATGGACCTTGGTGACGCAATTTGCTATTCAATGCAAAACAAACTGCCTTGTTCTTACAAACGTTACTCTCACCAGTAATATAGCGGTGTTGGCTCTGACAACAATAGTGTTATCTATTTGTGTTGTCTATTTGAAGAATTACACTTAACGGTAAAGTGTAAATTATTTTTCTTCTTCATTTTTCCTCAACTGCATTGTTTTGTAGTTTCATAAGCTTCTACTGTAGCTGGGAAAAAATGGTCTTCGCTAAACAAAGCAATCCTTCAACGCATTCAACTTCTAGTTGCAGCATCTATTCAGATACAGCAAAAAATGTCTCAAAAGACCCTTCATATCTGAAATATCACTCCTTGTTCTGCTGTGCATATTCGAAAAAACATTTTGTTTCCTATTGCGCAAACGTGCGATTTAACTTTTCGAAATACGCGACGGCGTTCACAAGAAGAGCAAATTTCCCACTCATTCACCGAAATTTCAACCACCTTCATATTTTCCCACACAATCATTCAAGTCAACCACCTTGCCTTCGATTTCCCACTGGCTCCTTGCCTATACACTTGGATGACACAAGGTTGCATTCGGCTTGCCTCAATAGTGAGACGAGCAGAAATGTAAAAGTCTTATACATCACTCTTCTGTTTGTCAACTTAAACATTCAAGCAGCTGTTTTTCATGAAGCTCTTCGATGGCTATTACTGTAGACGCAACCACTACGTACGCATACCGTACTTTTCCCTGCTTCACGTTGTAGCGCTTTTTCAGTGAAGCAAGTTGCATATGGTAATGTAAACATCCTTCTGGTAATGTGAACTATTTTTTATTTCGTAAAAAACTGCTCATCATGTAATAACCAACAAGTTCCTTTTTCATGGAACGAAATCCATCCCAATAATATTCAACAAAACATTTTTTCAAAGTGGTGAAAAAATTTACAGATCACAACATTCAAATACAATGGCAGACTGCAAATTGAAAGGATTTTTGAAGGGTTTAACTAATCTTTGCAGAAATGTCCACGTCGAAATTAGTTATATACAAAACAAAATGTTCATGCTACTGTACAGTACAACCAGTAAAATAATAAAGCACCAGCAAACATCTATGCACACCAGTTTGACATACCAGTAAAGGTCAGTACATACCAGTATGTCACACCAACAAACGGCTATGCAAAATGGTCGTTCGTCAGTAGCATATTGGCGAAGCGTGATTCTCCATTCGAAAAAAAACATTATCTTCTCAATCTGGAGAACTGAGGTGTTGACGTTTAATTGTATTGTATTGTATTGAGTAACGTCGTCACTCCCACACGCAAGTCGCTTGAATTTAAGCATGCATCGCAGTAACATGAAATACGCAAATACATGAAGGAAGACGAGGATACACACATCGCGGTAGTAGAGAGTATACGTTTGATGGCGCAAATACATTTACTTTGATGAAACACAAGCTTTTGAGATATACGTATGAATGAAGTCATCCTGTTTATTACAATGTAGTACTGCGATGACTTCCAAGTACATCGATTTATAAAATGCTTGAGGGAGTGGGAGGCTGCGAAGGACCAAAGGTCATCGAGGCTGCAGACCTCCCAAGGGCGAAACTGCTTATTTTGTAAAGGGAATAGTGCACAAT
>Ga0210059_1005915_pt1 | contig 19659 bp, 7 predicted proteins | sample Ectturendosymbi2_FD_188042 | JGI IMG/M metagenome (GOLD analysis project Ga0210059, IMG submission 188042) | Ecteinascidia turbinata endosymbiont from Florida, USA - Sample 2 (SPAdes) (version 2) | ecosystem: Host-associated > Tunicates > Ascidians > Unclassified | place: Key West, Florida... | reverse complement strand
TGGAAAGTTGCGACAATGGAAACGTTTTCGAAACTGAATCTGTACACTCTGGTATGATTTTGTTGCAAAATAGGTCTCCAGGGAGAATATCTTCTGCTGATTTGTCCAAGACATTTTTGGGGCAACTGTAGCTGCAAACGATCATCCATAGATTCCCCTATCACGTCCTGCAACAGAAAAGACATTCGTGGGTTTTTTATCGAAAATGGGTTTTTTATCGAACAAAATATGGGTACGCATGGTATCTGATTTGTCAAGCCAATTGGTTTCGCAACCCCAAAATTAAATTTCGCGATCCCCATTTGGGGCCACGAACAATAGTTTGAGAAGCCCTGCTCTACGCCATAGGCCGATGGTAAACAGCATGAAAACAGGTTTTGCACAGGAGCAAAGTATTGTCGCAAAACCCTCAGCTAACTATGTGAGGTAAGCGCAATACCAACACGTTTTTGCCTGTAAAGCTCACGAGAAACTGTTCTAGCTGATTTAACTAACATACCGAGTTTAAACAAGCAATCTCTGCGCGAAATCTACAGTAGTAAAAACAACCAAACGTAGGATCCAATACTGACAATAATGCTTTTCATCAGAGTTTTGCAGTGTCTGGCGGTCTTGCGTTGTAGCGAGCTTTTTGTCAGTGGAAAATTGAACATCAATTAACTACCCTTTTTTCTTTTTCATTCTTTTTTGTAACCGTTTTTATAAAGATAACCTCTGCATCTCTCTCACGCCTAGATGCACAATATTGTCGTGTTGTCACTGTACTGATGAGTCTGGAGTAGACATTTGCATTTCCACTCGTTTCAAGGTAATTGTGAAGTTATGCCTCTGCGCAGTTTCGCAAATTTTTAGTTAATATTGAGTTCATTGGAAAGCGTTGCGCGGGGCCTCCAAAAGCGCGGTGCCCTAGGCCATGGCCTACTTGGCCTATGCGTAAATCCATTACTTGCTGCTAGACCAGAGGTTCTTAAACTTTTCGAGACGCGCCCCCCTTTGACGATGCCAACAAAATTCGCGCCCCACCCTAATACAAAATCAACAAACATTGAACGTAGAACAATTTATTGGCAATTAACTTTCATCAGTGGGACGGATGTGGCTGCTTTTTAGAAATCAAAAGTTCAATTCCAGGCTTTGCAGCAGATAATGCACATCTCAGATCAGCTTCTCAGTCAAAGGTTGTTTGAAGGTCTTGTCTTCATGTTCACGAGTGTAGAAAAGTCAATATCACGTATTAGGCAAGTGGATCAAAACGGAAGTGCTCATGTAGCCACACTACCCACTCTCTTTCATATACATTGCCCAGAAATGAGTGGCATTGCTTCAAAATCGTCTTTTCCAGAGGAGTTACACTTCATCTCCATGAATTCCTCTTACAAATCGTCAGGAAGAATGTTCTGATTAAGACGAACCTTCCATTCTGGAAGTTCGGTGTTTGGGAAATAGCGTTCGAATTCCTATTTCAAAAGTCGAAGGTGGGCTTCCACTTTGTTCTTGAGCTCGCCCTCCCGTGCAATCTGTTCTTCGTCAAGGACAGTATCTAGATTGGGATATGAAGCTGCATTTCCTTTTTCGATCTTGGCGATGCCACAACCTCAACTTCGCCACGAAAGCTTGGACGTTGCCATAGCTATTGATCCGGTTAGTATTCTTGCCTTGCAAGAGCAAATTTCAATTATTAAGCCGATGGAAAATATCCAGGAGGTAGGCCATCTGCAGCTGAAAACCGAGCCTCACGGTGGATCGAACAGTGAGATTCAAAGGTATTGGGACTTCCTGGTTTATCCTGGCAAAAAGTCCACTTCGAGATCTAAGCATTGCCAGGGCGCTGTCAGTGCAGATACCCACAAGTTTCTCCCATTTCGTGCCACTGTTGTTAAAACATGTGGCGACAACTTGCAATACATCTGCTTCAGTAGTAATTTCTAGCGGTCTGCAAAACAGCATTTCCTCTTCAATTGAAGAAGGTCCAACAAAGCGAACAAAGACTAGCAACTGAGCCAGTTGGTCAAGATCAGCTGTTTTTGTTTCATCACCTTGAATAGCAAAAAAGGTAATGCGTGTATCTTTTCGAGAATGTGGCACTCAATACCTTTTGTGAGCTGATGGATGCATATTTTAATGGTAGAATCAGCAAGAGAAATCTTTGCAAGCTTTTTGCTGTCCGCCTCCCCAACGCAAGGCTGGATGCTTGAACATGAACGGTTGTTGGGTTCCTTCTCTTTAGCAATCATGTGAGCGATTTCGAAAGATGCTTCTACGTTCTGCCACTTCTGCACATGACGAGTGGCAAAAACACTCGATCACTACTGGCAATCTTGATCTTCATGTCTTTGAAAGAGACTTGCTGGCTTTGAAAAAAAGCCCAAGGTTCACCTCGATGACCAGGGTGTTTTGTTTGAAGATGAAGCTGCAGAAGACTTGGTCTCCAAGCATCGTTGCTCAGAGTTTCAAAACACATCATGTATTGTGGTACAACTTGACCATAACTCACTGTGGTATCTGTAAAGCCTTACTTCAGATAATCTTTGTAATATTTATCCACTCATTTTGTGTCTTTTTTCCACTCATTTTGTGTCAATAAAGTTGGAGAAACCTAATTACTGCAAACACCTGATTATCTATGCAAAATTTATACGAAAACGCAAATTTAACTGTTAATTCTATGATACTGATAGTTGAAATTGAATTTTCGCATTATTGCTTTCACTTTTGGCTGACGATTGACTTTATCCAGCACGACTAGCTTCTTCATAGTAAGGGACTAACTAATATCACATTAGCTTACTTTCGCAGTATAGCGCTGGCAACTGCTACCATAACGCATCGTGGAATAATACTAAAAGCACTGTGCTTATACTAAGTACTTGTACTCTGTAGCCTGTAGGCCTAGTGGTGTATTTTGACCGGTCTGAACTCTGATTGTGATTCAATTGCAGCAGACCTAACATTTTGGTGAAAATAAAGATATTATGGTGAATCAAAGCACTCATACATGGTTTCGGCAATCAAACGCAATGGACTGTCCAGAAGGGTGGTTTTAAAAGCGTGTTCAGATCAACTTCGTGGAAATTTTCACCTCTTTTGCGCCTCCCTTATGAACCTCATACACCCCCCTTGGGGGGGCGCGACCCCAGTTTAAGAACCACTGTGCTAGACTGAATTATTCCTCACCAAGTACGACGGTAGCATTGGAAAATGTTCACTTGCCCACCACATGGCAAGAGCCTGAGCTTATGTTTCGCAACAATGGGTTGTTACATCATAAGGTAATAATTGCTGCAGGCCTACTGTCCTAAGCGCAATGCTGGCAAACAACTCAAGTACTGTACAATACATCCACGTGTTTGGCGATTTTTTAGCTGATTAAGTTCATGTGCTTAGGCTCAACACTCAGTCACCCGCACAAAGAATTTCTCAAACCGCTCGGGACCGCACCAAGTGCAACCCGCTCCCGCCCCGCAGAAAGTTCAACCCGCACCCGCCTCGCATCCGCACGCAAAACAGTGCGGGGTCCCGCACCCGTCCCGCAAATGCGGGTACCCACAACCCGCGCTGGTCAACCCGCCCCGCGCAGGACTCTAGATTTAATCCATTTTTGCAACCTTTTTTTGTTTTTCTACTGTACAGGACAAAGGCAAACAGGATGCACGGCGAGGTTTGCCCATGTTTTCCTAGTCCTGGTCTTGAGACAAGGGCTCTAGACCTGTACCCTTCAAGACCGAGATGATACCTGTGACTTGCGAGACCGAGTTCGAGATAAACTCGTCTGGCAACATGACTGGACATCGAGACCAAGTCTCGAGACACCATTATTATCACTCAGGACCGGCCCTAGCAGGTGCGGGGCCCAATGCAAGACCTAGGTGCGGGCCCCTTTGGCAGTGGCGTTATGACGTCATCGTACTCAGTCAACCGTGCTATGACCTTTTTTATGAAGATGTTTTAGCTAATAACAACATGAATATAAAAAACAGCAAATTATTGGAATTGATCTGTATGTATCAACAGTTTCTCTTTTATTTGTTATTTGGAGGGGCATGGGCATACATCATGTGCCCCCAAGTTACGTCCATGTTTATGACAAAGCATGCTGGTGTGGTGGACATTACACAGTGTATCGGTACCACTCGTAATTAAAGCGAAAGTTATAAAGGAAGCTTTGCAGTGGAGATCCGAGTGGCGAGCGCAAGGGCAAAGTTACGTCAATCAAACCAAATTGACCAGCGATTTGAGATTACAATGCAATTACGTCAGTCTTGTTGAACGACACTTTTGTTCGAAGAACGACTGTCTTGGAGAAAACTGCTAATATGAACTGATTGCTTTTCTCGTTTTCTGTGACCACAAGCGCAGACGCGTTCTGAATGGGTAACGTCTGGGCGCACAATCAACTATTCCCTTCATGGCGCAATGCACGAAAAGAAACAAACTACACAAGACAGCAACCATGCGTCCTCCCAAAGTTGCCCCAAGGCCCAAGTTTATAGTTATTCCTAATCAGGGCCATATAGAGGGGGGACAATGGGGGCACAATTCTCTGGGCGCCGAATCACTATGGGGGTGGCGAATTACTGCGGGGGGCACCGAAAAGTCCCAACAATGTCACAAGTACTTACCATGAGGCACCGTTCGTAAAAATATTATATCTGACAGATTTAGCACAAAAACTGCTATCTCTGCGCATATTTAGCTATCTCTGCCCATGCATTTAGCTATCTCTGAACACATTTACCTATCTCTGCACATATATAGCTAAATATGCATGCATATATAGCGCTGAAGTGTGTCGGAGGAAAAAATGGTATCCTGTCTGAAGAAAAACTTGGTGTTCTGTTTCAGTAATCCAGGCAAAAGCTAGGCTACTGCAACTCATGAATTCTTTGGCGTCATATAAAGCTAGGTAGATTCATGTCTAAATTATACTGGTTTGATAATGACATTGGTTTTTGCAGACGATGGGCTACAGTAAACTTGTGGTGGTGATCTCAGTGTTAGTGCCATTTTTTGCTTAAAATTTCAAAGAGGATCTCGTCAAGTCTGACTATCCAACTGTTCTCACCAAACGCAGCTCACCGCCTCTCAGCACCTTCAGGTGCCCAAAGGGAATGGTCTCACAGAAAGAGTGCGTTGAAAGTGAAGTGCTCGCTAGGAGACGAGTACCGTTTTCTGAAGAGAATAACGCTGTCATAGAAAAAGCACATCGAAAGGAACTGCTCGGTTAGGCGTTCTTGCCTGAAAACAACATTGACAACACACATCACTTTAGTAGCATTATCACAGTAAGTTCTGCTGCTTCAAGAATCAAAGAAACGAAGGATATAGCTATCTCTCCGCAGAGATAGTCAAATGCGCTCAGAGGTAGCTATATCCTTCGTTTCTTTGATTCCATGCGCAGAGATAGCTCAATGTGCACAGAGATAGCTATCTCTGCGCAGAGATAGCTAAATGCGTGCAGAGATGGTATCTCTGCGCAGAGATAGCTAAATATGCGCAGAGATAGCAGCTTTTGTGCTAAATCTGTCAAACCACCGACGGGAACCTATCATGGCCCGTATCAGAATTTACGTTACCCGAATTAGAATACAACATAGCGTCAAAACGGATTTCCATGATAAGCAGACACGTAGACAGTAAGTCAAGAGAAGTCTCTCTAGTTCCTACACATATTTTGACTCCTTATTTCCATTTGGAAGAGAGTAGAATTTTAAAATAAGATTAGTTAATGTATGTGGCCCGCCAGCGATTTTACACAGTTTATGTGGCCCGTGATAGTGAATAGGTTCCCATCCCTGAATTCTAAACCGAACATGTGGAGTCTTTGCTGAGGAAAAATCAAAGGTTGCCTCTTCGAAATCAAACTTTCCAATAAATTCACATCTGAATAAACCTGATAACCAATTTCCACTCATATAATAGGACCGTAAATTAGATTTATCATTTTGAGCTTACAGAATCTCCTGTTGGTCGATTGTGATTTCAGTATTGCGTCACAATGTGCAATATGACTAAAGCTTTGGCCTAAATCAGGGTCTTCAAACTACGGACCACGGGCCAAAATCGACTCGCGAAGCCATTTAAAACCTTACAACCGCAAAGCCACAATTGTGGCTTTGACTTTGTCCAGTCATTACTTGTCGACTGATAGAGTTAGAGACCTTTAAAAATGCGGAAAGTCTTCTAGTTTCGATTCAAAAACATTGGAAAGTTTTGGATTTGAGTTTTTTGTGGGTGACTTTACAAACGCGGTAGGTTTAAGCTTTATTCGGCCCACATTAATCGGGCCCTGGCCCCAACCCAAAAGTGTAATTTTTTCTTTCTTTTTTGAAATAAAAACTAGGCGAAAATCCACCTCTTTAGAGCCCTTGGTTGGCTTTCTAGCGTTTATGGTTAAGAGGTTATGACCTAAAAGCAACAAATTATATAATTAATACCCAGGGGATTGGTAATTATTCGTTTATTTATTTTGTGTTTTTTAGGTCATGACTTGCTAACCACAAACCCTATAAGGCCAATCAAGGGCTCTAAACATGCGGATTTTTACCTAGTTTCTTAAAAAAAGAAACAAAAAATTGCCTCTTGGATTTGGGGCCCATGGTCAGATGACGTAAGTTAAAAATAGCCTAAATCTACCCCTAATATGACGTCATCCAGAAAAAACTCAAATTCAGAACTTCTCAATTTTTTTAGTCGAAACTACAGTAGAAGACTTTCCGAATTTTTTGAGGGTTTGAATAGCTCTCTTGCTCAATCGGCTGGCGATTTACGGCGTTTGGTAAAAATTTCCAAGTGTACCTTTTGTATGGTTTTCAGTTTTTGCCAAAAATTTATTTTTGAGCTGTAATTTTGACACCAGAAATGCTAGAAAGCCGATCAAAGGCTCTAGAAACTGGGATTACAGTCAAATAGTTTCCAACAAAAATTTGAACCAAAAAATTGACTCGATGGGTTGCGCCAGGGCCCGATGATTTCGGCCAAGAATGTGCAAATCTACTCCCATTCTGACGTCCCCACAAAAAAAATCCAAAACTTTCCAATTTTCAAAAATCTGAACTACAAGACTTTCCGCATCTTTAGAGGATTTGATCAGCTCTCCAGCTCAATCAGCCGGCAAGTATGATTGAACAAAGCCATTGGCACGAAAGTGGCTCGCGGTCCTGAAAGGGTCCAGCCCGCGAAAACATTTTCTCGATAGTGAAGAATTTACGTAAGGGGTCCGCGCCTCGAAGTGTTGTATATAATAGTTTATGTGGCCCACTGGCAAAAAACTTTGGAGACCAAGACCTAAATTAATGAAGGGTACAGGTATAGAGGCGTAGTAGGAGAGGGCAGCGGGGCTGTAGCCCACAGCTATTTTGGTTTTTGGCAAAAATCATTGCAAACATGAAAAAAATTGTATCGTAATTGTAATCTTTTCAAAAATATTTTTGTCAATTTAACTTTTTTCTGGAAACAAAGTGGTGAAAACGTTATTAGATGTGTTTATTTTCTTTATGAAAGTGTAATTATAAAGCTTTTTGAAAAATCTGTTTTGGAGCATGAACATACTTTTTTCTAGCAAAACGCCCAATGGCTACCGCTCCTATACAGACGTACCTTTCCGTTTCTAACCATTATTAGGCTAACGACAAGACTTGCAGCTAGGCTGTGCAGAGATTTGAAATGACATACAAAGAAGTCTCCAAAGTTATATCAATTCATGTCCGTAGTGGCAAGAGCTTGTTGCTATCATCACAGAAGAGAGATGATAGTATTGTCCGCACCTACACAAACCTGCTCGTGGTTTAGGAACATCTTAGAAAAATGCTACAACTGGTATTTCATCACAAGCACCAGAATGCCAGCAGTAAACATTTGAGACCTAAACTTCGTTGGAATCACAAAAATAGTCTGCCCAACTACTGCTTTAACTGTTTTATGGCACGAATACTTTGACTGCACAAACCTCGTAACTGACAAACTTCCATTCGGCGTTATGAAATATTTCAATGTCGGGATATCAGTCTTTTATCCCTCAGTTGGAGAGTAGTTAAACCATGTAACAGATCGAATATCTGTACAATATCCCCTACTGAGCCGCCATCCTCAGCTCTTACTCAAATCGAAGGAGCTCGAATAAATTACTGTTTTCCTTTCCATTAGATCTGCTTGGTGTTTGTTGTGGCTACATTTTGGTGCCAGTAGCTCGGAAACAAAAGCGCCATTGGGATCCTACGCCACAAGGTATTCCTACCATATTTATCCTTGCAAATCCAATCTGGCAAGAATGAAAGTACTACTGGTGGCACATGAGTAAATAAACGGAAGTGTTACCCTGAGGAAGACAAACGGAATGCATCCAAAAGTAAAGCCACCTTCAATCAGAATAAGCAGACGCAAGAAGGATTAAAAACACGTAGTTAAATAAACAAAGTAGACGATAAAGAGCAGATACAACATAACCGCAAGCCTCAAAGCAACAGCTCGCACAAATACGAAAACAATTGAAAACAAACTTTCCTTAATAACACTAAAAATAAAAACAAAAATCTGCTCTGAAGATACCACTTGGAATCCTCTTGAACATCAGGTGACAACGTTGAAATGTTGTACCGGCGTAAGTATATATAATTTATCATGACAGCATATCCGAAATTGGCATTTCCAATTGCTTCGGGTTTGCAACCACAAACCATATCCGTGGACTAATGTGAAAATAGGTGGTTTGACAAAAGCCATGCCAAAACTAACGCCCAAAATGATTTTATCGACAACCCAATAGATTTTGCCTCTTTTACCAGTTTTGTGAGGTCGCGTCACATGGCGTCAATAGAGATTTTGTTACTGTATGTCAGTTTTGGTCATTTTTGCAAAAGAAAAGTTATTTGCATGCTTCGCGGTGGACTTTCATTCTGGTTTGACGGACGTTGAGCGTTTTTTTCAGGCTATGCCTTGATTTCCAGCCTTGTTTTTATGTTATTACCGTGCACTTCATTCGTGTCGGAACCTGCTTTCCAGCTTTGTTACGTCGGTGCACATCGCAGTTGTTCGTTTTGCAACCATGTAACTATTTTGCTATGTACGTCTTAGTCACCCATTGATAATAATAACTTTAGACGAGGCTGGGCAGACCATGGCTCGGCAACAATTTTCAAGCAGCTCCCCAAGATAAGTAATAGATTCACGTTATTGGGAAAGAGCAAGAAAGTATTTCAAACGGCGTTTTTCATTTACCTTTTCATCGATTCTATTAAGAATTTTGCAAAGCTTGTTTTTGATCAAGTATTCCGCGGGCGCACGCGCACTTTACAAACAGCTGACTTGTACGCCAAAATAAATACCAATATGAACCGCAGGAACACGTTACAGTGGCATAACACGTGCAATCTACAGAAACCAAACGACAAGATGAAAAAATTTCTCAAACTCACTAAACTTTCATGTTTGACTGTCGTAATGGTTTGGAGTGAAAAAAAGCTTGGAGCATAACTTTCAGCAAAATTTTATGTGTTGTTCACTGCATCAGTTGCGCATCATTGACTGAAACCATTTGAGACAGCTCGGTTTACCGTAATAACCTGCTGAAATTCTTTCTTAAATCTCAAAACCACCTGATCATATTACTTTGTACGCCTACACATAAGTGCTCTTCTAATCTCGACTATTTTCGCTTCACTTCACAAAAAAGACAAGATAATCCTGTTCGTAGGACTAGAAGAATGTTGTTTCTATGCATCTAAATCATGCGAACATAAGCGCTGGAGGTTTTCGCGGTACTTAGATTCCCTGAAATTGATGAACCATGACGAATGGCGTCATCGTCAGATGTGGTACTTGAACCCTGGCTTAGGAAGGGACTGTTTACAACCCCAAGAGAATTCTTCAAAAAATATGTCTAATGTCTTCATCAACGTTAATGGAAAGCGCGTGCACTTTTCTAGTGTACTATTTGGACATAAATTTTATGTTAAGCAAGAAAAAGAAGTGCTTTTCTAAACAAATATCTTTTCAAAAAAAGATTAGAAACAACTTTGTGCGACTATAGTTTCCCGCTCATCATGCTTCAACATAAGTTGTATTGTTAATACCATGATATTAAACACTTGCGACTGATGAATACGTTATTGAGCGAAACCATGGTCGCAGGTAGTCTATTTTAACCTGATTCTATAAGATTTGTGTAAAAAGCTTTTTTGGAAAAGATCGAGCATTATGCCGCGGCAGTGCTTTAGGAATAAGCACATCATGCTTACTTAAAGCTATCTATGGTTCATCGTTGCGCGATGGTAGAAATTCTTAAGAATTTTGCATTGGCGACTAGTAATTTCAAAGCAATAGGATTTAACGCAAATGTTCAAGACAACAAGAGAAAACTTATAATTACGGTACGGACAATCGATATTCTAAATTTTTTCATAAAGTGTAGGATAGTAGCTTAGACCAGTGGTTCCCAACCTTTTTGATGCATTTCTCCCTTTGCTCATTTGGAACTTTTCACTCCTCTCTTATGGAACTTTCATTCCTCCCCTATTCAGGTTCGTAGGCTAGTATTAGCTACAATTGGAACAATGATCTTTATCAACGACAATACCAATTCTTTGTATTGTGCAACATCTCCACTCCCACACGTAAAGCGCTAGACTTTTAACACGCATCGCAGTAAAGAGAAAAAAACACAAATACACGAAAAAAGACGAGGATATATACATTGCGGTAGTATGGAGTATACGCCTGATGGCGCTAATGCATTTACTGTATTTTGATGAAATACAAGCTTTGAAGACACACGCATGAATGACGCCATCATAATTATTATAATCAAGAACTGCAATGACATCCAAATACATCAATGTATAGAATGCATGAGGGAGTTGGAGGCTGCGAAGGAACAAGGGTCATCTAGGCTGCAGACCTCCCAAGGATGAAGCTGATTACAGTGTAAAGGGAACAATGCATAATAGTTAGTAAAAGTCTTTTGCTCTGGGTATAAAATGTAATATGTACAAAGCGGTTATATGCTAAATTGAAGCAAAATGCTTTGCAGGCAAGGACAAGCCACCAGAAGAAAACTGTTTAAATTTGTCACAAAACATTTGCTGTTTTTATACATTCAAAAATATTCGTGAATGTCAAAGAGGAAATGTGTCAAAAGCTATAGACCACTGCAACACCGCAATAGTGTCACGAGATTTAAGCAGGTTGAGAACCAGTCGCGCAATCATGCTTTGCGGAAAAGAACTCGTCAATGCATGCATGAGAATGGAAATGCATTTGTTTTGTAGACATCCCAAAACTTCATACACTGCTGGTTTGATGCGACCAGTTTCTGTGAACGCAACAAAAGCCTAACGATGCAATACATAACAGAGATACTTCATGATTCGACATTTTCCACTTTAATAGCTTGAAAAAGTGGAACAAAAACTATTCGATGGCATTAAAGTTGTCAACAAAAACGTGTGATGGTCTACTAAATGACTCACAAACATGAAGTGATGTAACTAATTGAAAAAAAAAACAATGTCAATTTAAAAAAGAAGTACAACACTTACAATGAATAGATGACTTAACAACAACGTGGAAATTCCTTCCCTGAACTCATGAAATTTCCTCCCTGTGGAGGAATTCCTCCCTGGTTAGGAAACACTGGCTTAGACCATACACAAGAGTGTGCGTTTTTTGTCATGGTGTGGGCACACTTTAAATTGTACAAATCTATAATGGATGACATGGGTGATGGAAACATTAAGTATAAGTTACAAGCAAGAGATTAGGTCATAAACATTTAAAAGAAAAACATTCAATCAATCGTTTTGAGCTGTTCTACCTTCGACCTCATTCCAAATCGCTATTTAACTTACAGATATTGATTTCGCTAGCTTGCTGAATAAAAAAATTTCTTGCATCGTGCTTTATTGTTCTAATCTTTTCCTATAGCGTTTAGCGTAAAGAATTCTCTGCTTTTCTTTCATTTCACTCTTAAAAGTAAAAAATCATGCAACTTGGCCGGGTTGCCGAGCGCAAAGAATTGTGGACACTTCGCATTTATGGTAGAACTTCCATTTTCTGATTTTCTGTTACTTGTGTGCGAAATCCTGATTCATGTCTTCTTGGTCTTGTGGGTGGCGTGGTCAGCTTATAGTGGAAAAGTTTGAGTGGCTGCAGAGAAGGCTTCTCATGCGCTATATTGCTTGAATATGTTTTTGGGTCTTTGTGTTAAACAAAGTCATTTTTATTGCTTTAAGCCAGGGATCTCCAAACTTTCTTGTCAGAGGGTCACACAAGCTATTACACAATACTTCGAGGGACGAACATCTTACATAATGTGATTGTTTCGGGATATGTTACATCGTACCAAATCAAAAAATATTTTGTAAATATGTTATTTTTTCATTAGTGACGAAATGTCTTCGTTGGCCGGATAAAATAGCTTCGCGGGCCGTAGTTTGGAGACCCCTGCTTCAAGCGGTTACCTAGCACTGCACTTGATTTTTATGCAAAAACTATATAGCATCACAAAAAGCTGATAATTGCCTTGGAGCTTAATTTTGTTAAAACATGGATCCTCCCTCCTTCTGTGGAAAGCAAAATTATTTTTCGAGAGTCTTGAAAAGGAACTGGAGGAACGTGACATCGATGGTGATGGAGTAGAATATATAACTGACTTTGGTGAGAACTAATTCATGCTTGTAGGCAATTTTTCGTCTTCCAAAGAAGGTGAAAGACCCATGACAAAAGAGGCAGGCGCAATAAATCCAGACTGCAATGATGTGACAGCGTTTTACTGCGGCAAATGCATGGTCAATCTCACCCTTGCAAAAAGCAGAAACTGTGTCAGAGATTTCCACACTAAATAGACCAATTCAGGGGCTTAAGTGGACCTCCCAACCACTCCCAGGGACTGCATTTAATGAAATTTCTAATGTTTTGTGCAAACATTTTGCTGTTTACGAGTTTAGTGGTTTCCAAAGAAAGTCAGAATTTCCAATAGCCTGTTTTACGTCGTAGAAGTGATGGTTGGATAGTTGTTACTTACATTAAAGCTTGCCCAAAACGGACAAGTGTGATCAATTCTTGACATACAGTATAATAATCTATTATGGAAAAAAAATTCATTTTTTCCTTCATTAAACAAACAGCAGACGCATTAAAAAATTTTAACCACAGTAAGTAGGTTCATGCGGAACAGGGCTTAGAATTATAAAATTCTATCTTTTCTGCAGCAAATAAGCCAATGAACTTTATAACGCAAGAAGGGCAAGCCAAGTGGCGTTGTCAAATTTTACGACTGGTCAGAAATTTCTGGTTAAATCAACTCCCACTTTAAGATCTAACTGAAACCAGAAAGTACGGCGATTCAAAAGGCAGACTAACCGAAGAGAGCTTTACGAGAAGAAAGAAGTAGTCTAATACAACAAGAATTTTTCAGTTCTTCTGGAAACCTGAAAGGCAAAGTTCACGTCGCGGATCATCCGCCAGTAGTGCCTCCATGTCGCAGAGTCGACCTTAGTTTGTGCATGTTGAAAGCTTTCAAAAAAATATCTCACTATTCACATTGCGCGGATTGCCTGGCATACTTGCTCTAGTGGACAAAAGTTTTAATGAGCTGCCGTAAATCGTAAATCCATCAAATATTGTGACCTTGCGTCACAATAGACCAGTGGTTCCCAACCGGCGTGCCGTGGCACCCTAGGGTGCACTTTACAATACTCAGGGGTGACACGAGAAAAGACATTTTTCAATATATCATTTTAAAGATATACTTTCGAAATTTCACTGAATCTTAAAGCAAATTGCTATGGGTTTGCCACTGGGTGCCTCATATTTTATATTTTTCTGTAGGGTGCCGCAAGCCTAAAAACGTTGGGAAACACTGCAATAGACGTTACCGGACTTACCGTATTCAAACAATTTATCACTGTTTCCATATTAATGACCTCTTTATCTAACCCTAAATGCGAGCGCTGTCTTTGCTGCCTGACCATGGGTTAGTTTTCCTTCCCGTCTCACATATATACATAGGGAAAGTATCGATCCATTCAAATGTGCTTCCAGTGTTTCAATAACCTGCCAGCGCAGAAACACATAGTCCACAGAATTTTCGCAACCTCACCTGTGGATTGCGAAAAAGCGCGAAAATATAAGTAATTACAGTTGACGCATTCTCACGTAAACCTCGAAACTCACTTATCCGCACTGCCAATCACTAGGAGCTGCGCAAACCAGAGAAGAAAAACTACACGCCTAAAATAGCGTTTCATGCAGCTACGAACGACTTTATTTTTAACTCATAGGTAGACACTATTTATTTAACCAATTTTCATAAGTTGCATGTCCAGTGGTGCAGAATTTTAGAAAAATAATGATGGCAAGGTACAGTGGAAGCAATACCAATTTTGCTACAGTAAAGACAAAGAAGAAGTTTTCTACAAAGAATTTCACAAACAGCGGAGACATGAGCACCAATATTGTAATGCCACAGAAAAAAGTCGGGTAACTCTGTTTTTCCAAGTACGCCACTTTGTCTGCTTCACTTTAGAGCGATCGACTTATTAACTTAAAAGCATTTTATGTTTGCTGACATTTCTTGACGTGATTGGCCCCTGAAGACAAAATTGTGAAGTTTTGGATTTGGCGAAAGCGGTACTTGCGCCAACCACGTATTGACATAAATTCATCAATTCGAGTGGACGAAACACATCAGATTGTAATTCAGTAGTTTCACAGCAACCTGGTCTCTTCATTTGAAATCACTGGTCACAACCTCCAGTCGTAGTCAGCTAGTTTTCGACAGTGGAACATATTTCGCACAACGATGATGCAGTTATGGATAAATGAAAGCGTCTGTCGCATAATTTTAATATGAGCAAAACTTATACACCATATATACTGAGCACCAACACCGAGTATATTTTGACACGGCAACAAAATCCGTATTAGCAAAAAAATAAGTTTCGAAACGATCGAAAAAAATTGCTGCGAACTTCCAACAAAAACAGAAATGCCTCGATAAACTCTAAGTTATAGAGAACGTTGCTTTCTTGTTGTCTAGCGGAGGTGAGAAGACATTGTTTTTGTGTTGTTTGGAAAAATTTCCAGCGCTTTTTCTTGTTTACAAAGTACAAACTCAAAATTTTTAGGGTTTACTCTAAAATGTAAATTTTCTAATTTGCAGCAAAGTGTCATTTAGATAGCCAAGATTGCAAATAAACCGTTGTGCATAATTTTTACTTATAATCGTTAAAATATTTCCACCTTTATGGAATATTATAGCCTTGTCAGATATGTGCAACACTCTCACCCAGGCGCGCAACCAGGGGGGGCATTTGGGGCATTTGCCCCCCCAGAAAATATTCGAAACATTGTATAGCAATTTTGGCATTTGCGGAAACTTTCCAATAATAAAGTTGAAATTTTGTATTCTAGTCATTTTTAAGAAAAGTTTTACCGGAATTTGTCTTTGTCTTACTTGTCTCCATACAAGATATATTTTGAGTCAGGCCATCTGATCAAAAATTTCGTAAATTATTGGTATTTAATCACAAATATGTTGGAACTGGGAGATGGTTTATAATGTTGGCGGCCTATTTCTAAGGCATTTTTTTATCCTTTTGTTCGTGTACCACTAAAAATTTCCGGAAATGCAGTGTGTGTACGCTTTGATTTCGTTCCTTGCCATCTTCTGAAGAAGAGAGTTTGCATACACTCTTGAAACGTCAACAATAAATACTGCATTGCTATCACACCAGTGGAGCAATGTTTGCACCCAGTAGACTATGCCTAGTGATAGAAACATCATACTCGTATGTTCACATCGTGTTAGCTTCACGTTTGCCTGGGGTTACTGTAGGCTACTATTTGAGCATTTTTGCATTTTATGTTCAGAGCTTAAACGTTACTGGGGTTTCACAGCCAAGCTCTAACGTTGCAAGGGAAATTCGAATTTCACAAGAGTCTCAAAGTTATTAGGTGTTTAGATAGTCCTAGCAAAAGTGGCTAGGCTAGGCCCACCCACATCTGGTGGCGAGCCTGGCCCAGCCATTCGTAAAATTGCATTCCTTTTACGAGTATTTCAGTTGGAAGTCTCGTATCTACCATTAAAACAATAGCATCAGTGATTAAAAATATCCTGACATTCAGTCCAGTCTCTTGTATCTGACATTCTGGCAGCTTCACCAGTCGCAATATCGTCTGCAGAAATTATCTCACTACAAATATATTCAACTAAAGTTTCAAAAATCTTGATAAACCATTTGATGAAATTGCTAAAACAAGATGAAATGGTTTACTGGTAGCCTATGCATCTGCCACGCTAAAGCCATGAGTGCACTAGTTGAATACGGACCAGGCGTTTGTATTAGGCTACTAATTTTTACTTCGTTATGACCGTTCAGTCTTCATCTTGATTAATATCAGGCCCGTAACCAGCTTGGGACACCAGAGGGGGCGAAAAGTTGTCAGAAAGGGTCCAAATTTTTAAGCTGTATCCAACACATTTTTCCAAGGGGGCGAAAAATGTTTAGGGGTGCTTCTCCCCCTGAGACCTCCTTCACCCATGGGCGCATTTAGGTGGGGGACACGGGGGACGTGTCCCCCCACTGTTTTCAGACGGTGGGGATATAATATGCCATGTACCCCCCACATTTTTTTCTTTATGTTTTGTATTTGAAGAGGTTTCAAAATAGTAGTGACATTTGTCACGTTTTGTGTGAAGAGCTTCTCATCAGGCCAAGGGGACAAAACTTAGCTAAAGGTGGCCCACTGTCTACCGTAGGGATGGCACTACCCGACACTCCGAAAAAAGTTAAGAAATGATAGTGAATCCGGAAGTCGTGGAAGTCTATACTAGCTTAAAACAAAGCACACCAAAAAGCGCAAAAATACAACTTACTGAATGAGCAAAAGAATACCAAATATCAAAATGTTAGTTAAAAGGGGCCTAGTTTGTACATTTAGCTTGCCAGGGGAGGCGGATCGTCCCTGTCCCACGTAATGTACGCCACTGCTTTTTCATGTCAGATGTTGCACATAGCCAAGCGGATGTTGAAACAGAGTTTGGTGTGGTATCACTGATTCTGATATTTTCATTGATATTAGCTTCGATAAAATGATTTTCTAGAGACCGCGAAAGATTGTTTAACTGGATCTGTCCGACATTTTATCCTGTGTGTTGTCTTGAAACAACAAGCGTTTAACAGCTGCACGTGTGAGAGATCACAGCACAGCAATGATTTATTTCGTTTAGAAATGCAACTGGTTTTACTCTAACGTTGGTTGTCACACATTCAGAAAACAGATCAAAATTTAAAGGTGCAAGTTTATAATATAAATATTAGAAAGTTATATTTTCAGGCAAATCTCTGCGAAGTGTTTGCCGAAGACGAAAAGCAGCACTATTGTGGAGATTTAGGATGAGCAGATTTGCTGTTCATGAAGTCTAGCAGAATTATTATTTTATATGTGTGCAGACAAAGCTATTCTTTTGATTGGCAGAAGTGTCAATTTAATAGCTTATCAGCATCTAATTGTCAGCTAATCTTGAATGTTGACATTACTTATTGCCAAGTTCATGATTTTTACTTGTAAGAGCAGGTGCCGTTTTATGTGGTCACGCTGCACGTTTGTAAAAGTTTGGAATGCTGATCATGTTGCTGAAATATGCATGTAGACCGTGTCCAGTAACAAATTTAAGTATATTATTTTGTAAATCATCTGTAAGGACAAAGCGTGATAGGTGTTGCTTTCAAAACATCTCTAAAAAACAAGATTGGAACCTGTATTTATAAAACTGTACTTCTGAATCGACCCGATGACTATATTGATTTCGCACAAAGTCGTCCCCCCACCATTTTACAACAAAATTGCGCCCATACCTGCACTCCCTAGTTACGGGCCTGATTAAAAAAAAAGTTATCATTTTCGGAAATGTTGCGAAGAGAACTTTATCTGTGACCGCTTGCGAAAAAGTTGTATCACGGTTGAGCAAACACCACGATGGCGTCATCGAATAAAAGTTCATGAAAATTGCTCCCCCCCCGAAATGAAGAGCTGGTTGCGCCGCTGTTCTCACTCAACCACTTTTGTCAACAACAACATGGATGTATATATATATGTAAATTAAAGGTGCTCAACATGATTTATGTAGTGGTGTAGTCTGAGGCAAGTAACGTTTTCATCCCACGTTTTTTCAACGGTCTACACACAGGGGTGGGGAACCTGCGGCCGGGGTGAACATTTGATATGGCCCGCAACAGAATTTTCGTACCCAAGTTAGAGTATAACATCGTGTCAAAACGAAGTAGCATGCTAAGTAGGCAGGCCCGTAGCCAGGTTTTACGGTTTGGGGGGCACAATACATTTTTAGGGGGGCAATATTTTTGTTTTATTGTATGTTTAAAACATTATTTTATCAATTTTCAGCGATTAGCTGGACAGCATATTGCCAGTTGTCTGTTTTCAATCTTATCACATAAGATATGTGATTGTACCGGTATGCTACTTTTAATTGTATGTTACGTGCCATGGGTAGCCATGCACGGGAGGAAGACTCCAGCGCCTTTCTCAACTTTTCAAAAACCGATGACGTTTTCCAGAAAAAGTATCCACAAATAAACTAAGAGCATTTGTCTAGCTATGTGCATTTCTACGGAAACAACAAAGAAAAACAACATTTTAAAAAAGTTCGTCTATGCTTCGAGCAGGCCCGTAACTAGGGGGAAAAAGACCCCCTAAAATTTCTTTCGCCCCCCCTGGAAAATGTGTTGGACATAGTTTGAAAGTGTTGGACGTAGTTTAAAAATTTTGGCCCCTCTCAGAAAACTCTTCGCCCACCCTGGTGCCCCAATCTGGTTACGGGCCTGGTTCAAGATATTTTCCTGACTACGCGCAATTGCTTGATGCCTGTTTGTCGCATTTGATTCAATAAAAACTTTGTCCGATGTTTGCCTAATGCATTGTTAACTTTTTTGAAAAAACATAACAATATTTTGGCATAAACAACAAAACTGAACCAATTCTATTCTTGTCAACATTTAAATGCTCAAAAGAGCCACAACAATCCACGAGATTATATACAATAAATACATACATTCTATTGGTCACTGAAACAACCAATCAATCGTTCCCACTAACAGCTGGAATTCGAACCATGTCAGGGATGTAGTGCTAACAAAAAGGTGTGGGAACGCATCCAAAAAATCGCCATTTTAAAACGACTTCAAACTCACTTTGAAAAGAAACGTGAAAAAGGTGCGGGAACGCCCTTCCCACGCGTTCCCGCCCCACTACACCCCTGAACCATGTACTCTAGCATATAGACGTTCTACCTTTTATCATCACTCGCAGTTTTTGAAACGTCTTTTGGTAAAATGAAAACATGAAAAAAAACAAGAAAAGAAATTTGAGCATAAACTGTCACAAAATCTGCAGTTCTGACACCTGTTACATAGGATAATAGGTGAATAATATTTATGGAGGCACTTGGAGTGTCAAGAGAATACTTTGAACATACAGTCGTCGAGTTTTGGTCGAAAATTCAGAAACGATGTCTTCGTTTGCCACAACAGCTGTTTCATTTTTTTCAAAACCTAACAAAGCCAGCTGACATTTGTACGGTCGCAGGGGCATAAAGAGGGGGGAAAGGGGGGCATAATTCCCCAGGCGCCAAATCACTACTGGGAG
>Ga0210059_1005914_pt1 | contig 19662 bp, 8 predicted proteins | sample Ectturendosymbi2_FD_188042 | JGI IMG/M metagenome (GOLD analysis project Ga0210059, IMG submission 188042) | Ecteinascidia turbinata endosymbiont from Florida, USA - Sample 2 (SPAdes) (version 2) | ecosystem: Host-associated > Tunicates > Ascidians > Unclassified | place: Key West, Florida... | reverse complement strand
TAGAAAGGTTAACTATTTCCCTATGACAATCTGGAAAGAGAAAAATGAATAAGGTCATTGATAAAGGTTTTAGAAGCTGCCGCTTTGTTTCAACAATTGTGAAACACCCTGTACAGTAGTGTAGAGCTGCAGAGCGCGTATTGAAATAGAATGAGTTACCAGGAAAGGCACAGTATTTAGCAACCGACCACATGGTACAGAGCGTGCAAAACAAATCAACGCACGGCGTGGAATAAATCATTTGCCGGCAGAAACAATCACACCGCGACATTTGCACCAAACAAACGTGCACAAGGAGAGTTCGAGAAAACACATCTCTAACAGAAACAACGTTGACCTCAAAAATAATAGCGGAAGTTATAATAAACCACTATTATGAATTTTGTGTGTTCGCGAATAGCTGCAATAAATTTGTTTCAAGTCGATCTTTATAAACCATATAATTACCTATGATTCTGTTATGAAAAGGAATCCCCCCTTTTATAAGAGTAGGGGAGAAATACCCACTCCATTTCACCGTTCTCCAGCGCCCTGAAATCACCTATGATGCTGTTATATAAGGGCACCTATGCCCCTCATTTCAAAAGACAAGGGGGCAGTGTCTCTGTCATGCACCCCTGTTCCGGCGTCCCTGCTGAGATAAATCAGTATCAAATCGCAAAATGCCGGAAAGGCACGTTATAGTATATTTTGCTTCTCTTATGTTACTAAAATAAAAGGGACCCTTAGCAGTTTTCGGAAACCAACTTTGAGCCACTTCCGACAAACAGCAGTGATTGCATCAATGAAAATGTAAATTTTAGCCTAAAAGTCCGTAATCTCCCCTACAGTATCGGTTCTCAACGTCTTGCACTTTTCGAACTCTTTCCTGAACCATTTTCATCTAGTCGCAGTTTCAAAACTTTTTCCTTGACCATATCACATTTGGAAAAAATCTTTCAAAAAAAGCTGTCTGTCATTTGCAAAATGAAAAAACGAAGGCACCAAACTTTTACTTTCTTCCTTCAAAATAAAAATTAGCCCACAAAAATTTATTTGACAACTATAGATCCTTTGAAACACATATGGGCAACAAGAAGGCAATCTCAGCTTCACTGCGAAAACTACAAGAACACACGTTCACAAGGTGGCGAGAAATAGCCTATGGTCATTGAGCCTACCCTGGTCAAAGATCCCACATCTCTCCTACCATTCTTGATAACTGACTTAAAACAGAATAAACGCAATGATAAACAGAAAGGTGGCAGATATCAAGATACTTAAAATGTTAACTGATGACAAGAATTAAACCGTATCAAGCACGTCTCAGTTCTGTTTTCACTTCGTTCAAGTAACTCTAAGCTTGCTCACCTAAACTCAGTGACTCATTCGATTTTAGTACGTCGGAAGATGTGCTTTTAGTTATTTTGTTGAGTGCCATTTTATATTCTAAGTGCAATAGAAAAATAAAAACAATTCAGTAGTGTTAGTATTATGAATGAACGTAAAACTATACATGATAAACGAAAGTGAGTTTCACAACAGTTATCAATAAGTGAGTGCATCTGCATGCTCTTCATGTTCTTACTGGTAGTTTTACTGCTTTGTCCTTCATCCTTGGTTGTGAGCAGTAAGAATGAAATACTCAATTACATGGGTAATAATATTATTTTTACCATAGAAATTTAGTACATATCAAACTGGGCTATTATATGATAGGTAAGATTAGGTAAAATTTTGATCATGTTAGCTTTACAGTTAAGTTAGTGTATTTTGGTGTGGAATCTGACATGGAACGCTGATTTTTCTGAAAATATTGTTTAAAGAAATTTTTATTTACCCAAAAAATGTCATTTGGTTATATATTATATATGCAGTGGAACCCCTCTAGCATGACCACCCACTGGACGGCACTGAATTGGTCGTGTTAGCGGCGCCGGGGTGGTCGCGTCAGTGTATTTAATCACACTTGCATTCCTAAAGGTTTCATGTATTAGCTTCCCAAACATTCACATCGCAGTTCGCATTTATCTGTCCATGACAATATCAAACTGTAGTGGGGAGTGATGTTTATCAAAACTAAAAAGAGTAAAATGTGAGGTTCGAAGTTGCGTGGGTCAACAGTGGTACAGTTTTCTCTTCCTGAAAAGCATTGAAAATGATATTGTAGAAGCACTAATAGTGGCTTACAGCAAGAAGGGCGAACGGGCAAAGTCACTAGGCATCCAAGGTAGAAGGTGATCAAAAGAATGAAATTACAAAAAGTAAAGGGTTGTAAGTAACTGGACATTTTCCTATTGAACAGCTGTTAACACATGGTGCACGGGTTTACTTTTTCCAGACTTGTTTTTTTTCCAACACTAGTTTTTGCATATTCAAATGCCAGTGATTTTCACAATCTTGAATACCAGGGACTTATATTCCAGGTGTGTACCTCCAGGTGTGCGATACACACCCAATCAAACTGACAATGACGTGACTTGTTCCAGATCATGCGATCAAGGGAAAATCACAAAAAAGGCTTGAAAGATATATATATAGACGTTTAATTGATCTTCAGCGACAAATTTCAAAATTGCACTGTTTGAACTTGCTTGATTTATCTGACTGCTATCTATTGTAAAACTACGATCCTTGTCGACTGCATGGTAATTATGTCGGTAGCCTATTACACCTTAACACAAAACTCAGCGCACTAACAGTTAGAGTAACGGTGCAGTCATATCTTATCTGGAGGAAGACACTAAATGCTACCATGTGAACAAGACCACGTACACTGCATAACGAGACGTCTTCCTATCGAGGTGGCCAACGCATTGTCTCATTCAGGGTATTGACTCAGCAAATCGCGCTCAGAACCAGACCACTTGCTATCCATATATGGTAACGAGACAACGCAAAACTGGCCATGTAAATGCAGCCTTCAGGTAGTCATAATTAGAGCTCGACTGACAAGGTTTTTTTGGGCCGATACCGATGTTTCTCAATTTTCATTTCCAATACCGATATTTTTGTATTACTCAAGCAGTATCTATTTTACCTCATGAGGCAAAATAACCACTCCTGGAGCTGTTTTGCCTTCAGCCAAACATTTTCAAACTACAGCTGAAAGACATTACAGTGTATATTTTTCTTCAGGCCACATAAACAAAGAAAATAATTTCACAAGTTACAATTATTTTATGAGGCAAGATATATACTCCTGGATCTATTTTGCCACTAGCTGAACATGATTGGCTGAACTGGTCACATGACAAGTTTGGACAGCTTGACTGTCTTAGTTGACTGTGACATCTATAAATGAGTCAGTCTGATAGACAAGTGATGTTATGCTTTCAGTGCTGCCAAGTTGTTAGTAGCTTCTTCCTTGCATTGTGTGAACTGTAGGCTAAACCTAAACCCTTGTTTCTTTACGTATTGTACTTGTCACATGACCATTTCAACCAGCTGTGTTTGATTGAAGGTCAAATGTACTCAAAAAGGATGGTTTAATCCGTCATGATTACTGCAGTCCACAGCAATTTCTAGGACTAACAGTAGTCTCAAAAAATGCGCAAACAGCAAACATGTGTTGCCTTCAAGTAGGCTTGCTCCTTGTGTAGACATCTGTGCCTACAATCAGATGTCATGACAGTAAAAAAATGCGCAATGCATTAAAACTATCACTTCACTGCGATGAATAACTGTACAACATCGAATTCTGTGCAAACCTGTGTCCTGCTCGCTGTGACGTACAGTAGGTACTTTTTTGATGCACACTGAACGCAAGACTGTCAAGCCTAGGGAGACCTTGGTAAAACAGCCAACCATCACAAAAGCACATAACCTAGTTTGTTCACAGACAATCATCTGCCTACCGCACTAAAACCTACGAGCGAATGTTTTCTTCATAGAACGTTTTGTTGGGACTGTTGCACAACAGTCTATATGCGTGAAGGCTGTGTGCTAGGAACAGGACAGAGCATTTGTGTTAACCAATCAGGGTCACATACGAAGTAGCAACTTGGGTTTCCGAACGCTCCATGCAGAGCAACAGCGCAACACTTTCATGAGCAAATATTGCCGATATATATCGGTAGAATTTTTCCGATACGATACATCGGCAACATCGTCATATCGGCCGATATATATCGGTGTACCGATACATCGGTCGAGCTCTAGCCATAATGCGGCCCTTGCTATAAGTTCTCATTTGGCCCTTCGAGCAATTTCAGTTCGAGACCCCTGTATTAAAGTCTGCTTGTTCGTGCAGCATATAATGGAAATATTAAATGTATCTGTACATGACTTTGAAGAAATAAAGTTTTGTACTCAGCATTAAAGTTAATAAAATATCAAATGCTGTCATTGCCGTTTGCTAATGCGGGTGGTTTGGAAAAGGAAACAGCTAGCATTTGTCTTCTAATGCTGCATGGTACTACAATATCACGAAACAGCAACGTTCCTGCCTTGTCTAAATGGTGCCTGTGCCATGACATGAAACAATTCACGGTTTTGAACACTTAAAGTTGATATTGCGTGGAACGCACGTGTTTTGAAATTTCCTCCTTTGGTAGTGCCAGCTCCAGTGCAAGTAAAGCTGTCAGTAGCTCATACACTGCCCTGCACAGTCGCAGACACAGCTCTTTTGTATTATTTCACTTCATGGCGGGAGGACAGTCTCCAATTGTGATCATTTTGTTTTGCAGATTCGGCCTAAATTTTATTTGCTGTTTACACCTACTAGGTTATGACCAAATTAAAGAAGTTTAGGTTTTCCTCAGGGTTACACCAAGTAACGTGGGTTCCCTTCCATTGAAGCTGTGTTTTTACAAAGAATTTCTCATAATGAAAGGTGCGACAACTAGCCTCAGAAATTGTGGTCGCATTATCTGAACAAAATATCAGTCAAGCGTTGTATTTCAAAAATTGTCTTTTTTGAATTGAGCAATTGATGTTGTTTGCTGCGCAAGAAGTTCTACATTGATTGTGACTAAGTCACTTTTGCTTTTGGCAATTAACCATTCAGAAAAATCACAGAAATGGACAGGACGACAGTGACATTGATTGTAGGGACTTGCAAACCTTTCACAATCACATGAGCTGCATTGAACAGATGCTGTTTGATTAAGATTGTCTGTGACATATTACAATATATATTGATGATGCCTACTTTGCAGGCAAAATATATACTCTGTGAAATCTTAGTGTCTGATTCTTTGCTGAGAAAGGATTTCTTTCCATAGACAAGTCTCTTTTGCAATACAATGTATGATCATCAGAGCAATTGCAACTCAATTGTTCTTCTCCACAGTGATTTCACAAGTATATATGTAATACCATCATCTTGATAGACAGCGCTCCACAGACGCAGTTGTGCAGCTGATTATATCAGCATGGATTTTATAAGTTTATGTACATATGATTAAAACAGCTCTCCGTGCTGAATGGCTGATATTTGCTGAATGTTCGTGAAGCTAAGTATCTTTTCAACACCATATTCAAACAGCGATTGTGATGTAACAAGTGCTCTGTGACCAAAAGCAATGATAACTTGGAAATCTTTCCTAGGGTGTTTTGACAATGAGATAAATACCACTACCTATTCTAAATAGTTAGTTGCGCTTAGCTACTAGCCCTACTAAACAAGTTTGATTAGGTGCAATAGGTAGAGCTCGATCGATAAAGCTTTTGTTGGGCCGATGTTTTTATTTTTCATTGCTGATAACCGATGCCGATATTTGACAACACTGAAATCACAACTGAAAGACAATACTTCAGTGTGATGAAGAAGCGTATAACATTGAATTCTACACAAATCTGGGTCCCTAGTATAATCAATCACCACGGCACGTAGGCAACCGTGATTTGTTCGCAGGCAGCCATCTGCTTACCGCGCAAAAATCTCAGAGCGAATGTTATGTCATAGATTGGTTTATTGGGATGACTTTGCAATGGTCTCTGCACTGTGCACTGCTTGACGTAGTCGTAGTGCTGCATGCTGTTAACACTTTGGCGTCCGGTTGCTTTTCAAGATTTTTGAGAAAAAGCACTGAAACGCACGTGGCTTTGCGCGGGAATTTCTCTGGTCCAGTAAGCGCTACTGACCTGGTCAAAAGATTTTTTGGTTGGGAGGTGGCGGATTTTTTGTGAGTGAGCTGTTAGATGTTCTCAAGCTGTTAGATGGTAGTATTTCGCTGAAGTTTTTATTGGAAACTAAGTTACAATTTGAGTCTTTTGAAACTTCGGATGACCTGCTGGGGTTTCAGGTTCAAAAGTTGTGATCTAAAGCAGTGGTTCCCAACCTTTTTTGATGCATTCCTCCCTTGGCTCATTTTGGACCTTTTCATTCCTCCCCTATTACACAATTTCAGAAGGGTGGCTGAAAAGGTTCAAACATCATTTTTGCGATGACTCAAATCGCACATTGTACGTTGAAGCATAGTAGCATTGTTGTGTCCTTTTAATAAGCCATTATTGTATGGCAATTAGCTCTGCTTAGTGGCTTCAAACAAGCAGCAGGTTTAACTAGGGAAGAGTCAAAGAATCACTCAGAAAACTTGGAATGCACTTAAACATCTAAACACGTATCATTAATGATATAATAATCCAATAGATAGCGCCACTGTTAATTTCATGATGAAAAGATTAAAATGAAACAAAAGTGCAAGCAAAATACATTGAAATACGCAATAAAAAAGTTTCAAATACCTATTTAGTTCAACTTTCAACTTGACCACTGCGAATTTTGTTCTTGTTTTTCATTGGAGAGTAGTTGGATACAGAGTATGATTGTTATATTGAGTAATCATCAGTGATGGAGTCTCGAGACTTGGTTTCAGTCACGAGGCGAGTCTCCAGACCCATTTTTGTGAGTCTCGGTCTTAAAGGCTACAGGTCTCGAGACTTTGCATATCGCAAAGATATGGAATAGAAAAATTTCTATAACTCAACAATTTTTGTTTGTTGTTTTTGTAGGTAAGAAACAACCTAAACAGGTTGGAAAAGTGCCAGAAATTTGAAAAAAAAATCAGCTTAAAAGTGATGACATTTTTTAAAAAAATTACGCAAAATGCACAAATTTTGAAGTCTTGAGTCTCGGTCTCAAATTTCAAGTCTTGGGATATTTGATGAGGTCTCAGCCTCAAAAGTTTTTCCAGGTCTTGGTCTCGAAGGTTACGGTCTCAACTACATCACTAATAATCATATTTTTGTATTTTGGAACTTACGTTACTAAATGCTATTATAGTTGTTCAGAAGTTAAGGCTGACATCTGCAGAAGACAACAATGTGATTGACTAAAAATTTAGTTGCATCACACGCATCTGTTCAAGAAACTTTATCTAACAATGGAACCCTAACCAAAACTTAAGAAATCCCATACACTGACGTGCACAACCTACTGAACTTGAAGAATATGCTTTGTCAAAAACAGGGCTGCGGAGCTGTCGTAAAAATGACACAGCTCCGGCTCTGGAGCTTTTCTGATCATGAAAGTGGCTCCAGCTCTGGAGCTGTTGGTTTTCATGGCTTTAGCTCTGGCTCCGAGGCTCTCTTTTTTCATGGCTCTGGATCCAGCTCCGGCCTGTGTGCGTTTTTACACATTAATATTTTCAACTGTCTTGGTGTGCCTCAAGTTGAATGGAAAATGAAATACATGAAATAGGCTACACAAAACTAAGAGAATATTAAGAGAATATACCAAATTTTTTGAGAAATTTGATCTGGTAGTTTTTCCAAGCAGCACTCTTACCATGAGGAAATCAGCAAAAAAACAACAGTCACAAGTTTAAACGCTTCAGAGAACTGTGACTAGTAAAAATGTAACAGTAATATAAACAATTTCTGGAAAGACAGTTGCTGGTTTTTCCGCCAATGCCTGAGGACCTTTCGTTATTTCTTACGAACAAAATCCAGAAAATGGCTGTTTGGGAAACTGCATCAGGCTATTTTTTTTAAAGATGGGCGAAGAGTTTTCTGAGAGGGGTCTGAATTTGTAAACTATGTCTAACACATTTTCCAATGGCGGAGAAAGAAATTTCAGGGGTCTTTGCTCCTTCCCTAGTTACGGGCCAGCTTGAAGCGTAGGCGAATTTTTTTCATGTTGTTTTTCTTTGCTGTTTCCAGAGAAAAGCGAGCTGTTCAAACCCTCAAATGGACCAGCCAGTCTTCTAGTCTGCACTCGAAAAAAATTTTATTGTTGGGGTTGTAAATTTTTGTGAATGACGTCATAAGTGAAATAGTTTTTGGCCCATTTTGTCTCATGTTACCTGGCCTAGGGCCCAACTGCTATGCCAAAGTATTTTGCTAAAGTTTTCATTGGAAACTAGGCGCGAGTCCGAGTCTTTTGAGCCTTTGATCGACTTTCTAGCATTTCAGGTTCAAAGGTTATGATCTAAATAAACAAATTAATTATCTAATTAACTGATTTGTCAAATATTTTTATTTAGATCATAACTTTTGCATCCAAAACCCTAGCAGGTCATCCAAAGTATCAAAAGATTCGGATTGTAGCCTATTTTCCAATAAAAACTTCAGCGAAATACTACCATCTAACACTTAGGGCTCAGGGCCAGGTGAAGGTGGCCTAAAAGTCCTCCACTTATGATGTCACACACAAAAAATCCGCACCTTCCAACCAAAAAATTTTTTTTCAAGTGCGAACTACAAGACTTGCTGAGTCTTTTGAGCTTTTGACCAGGTCTGTAGCACTTACCGAACCAGAAAAATTCCCACGCAAACCCACATGCGATTCAGCTGTTTTTGTGCGAACTGCTTGAATTAATCCAGGTGCGAAAGTGTTAAAGATTTAAAAGGTGTTAGAGTAAATGGAGAAGTCTAGATAGAGTAGTGGAATTAATTGTTGTTTTCAACCATGACATCATAAACTTGCATTTTGCTGCAAATAAAAGTGTTACGTATATGAGTTATTACGAGCATCTGTGATAGTATTCACCTGTTTGCATAATTCGTCACTTCGCCTAAATCAGGTGTGTCAAACTCATTTTCACTAAGGGCCATATCAGCATCATGGTTGCCCTCAAAGGGCCAGTTGTAAGAGAATTAACTGCAATTATCTACGCTATGCTAATGCTTCAACAGCGTTTCTGTGACATAATAATGGTTATGTTGCAGTGAAAGGAGCCTTAAAACTGAATAACTTTTTTAAAGAGAGATGTTAGGTCAGCAAGATGACTACAATAACAAAGTTATAACATAGCAAAAAATGTTGTTTGCCTTTGTAAATAGATATAAACCACTACAGTTCCAAAAAAAGCAGGCTGAGGCTTAAAATTTAAGCTTTGCGGGGCACATGAAAAGACTTGTCAGGCCGCATTTGGCCCACAGGCCACCAGTTTGACACATGTGGCCTAAATTATCACTTTTTTTATAATCTCCTTGAGGTGACGAATTAGACAAATTCTACTGTATGTTACACTAGGCAGTCATGCTAAATATTCATACTAGAAAGCACATTGCTCAGCAAACGAAGTGGTTAAACTTTTCATGCCAATAACACTTTAAAAACCACGCTTGACTTGTCTTTGTTGAGATATCCAATATGAAATTTCTGAGGTTGCTCAGTCATACCTAAACTAAACACGATCACTGCTGGTGTGTGCTATAATCATACTATAAGCTCCCGCATGAGCCACTATTTTCGCTCCACTTTGAAACTCCATAACTTGCCAGTCGATAGTATTAGAGAGCTGTTCAAACCCTCAAAAGATGCGGCAAGTCTTGTAGATTACAAAGGAAAAATTTTTTACCCTTTAGGTTTTATGTGGGTGATGTCATAATAGGATGGTTTTTCGGCCATTTTGGCTCAGGTTACCTGGCCTGGGCCCATACCGCTAAACGGAAGTATTTTGCTCAGGTTTTATTGGAAACTAGGCTAGAATCCAAGTCTTTTGGGTCTTTGATCAGCTTTCTAGCGTTTCTGGTTCGAAAGTTATGGCTTAAAAACAACAAATGAATTGCCTATTTAGTGGATTAATTATATTGTTTTTAGGTCATAACTAGGGCCATTTTTTATGACCTAAACTTGATAATATGACTTTGTGATCAAACAAAAATATATATTATTATTTCCAATACCTTTCTGGTGCGCCCTACTGCTACATGCTGTTCAACAAAAGCACTTCTCGTGCAGTAGCACACTTAGCAATAGAATTCCTCAATAGGTGTATTTGTAAACTCAATCTTTTCTAATATCTTTAATCTTTGTAGCACTGTACAATTTTACATTTGGTGTTGTGACTTCTGTTTTTAACTTCGCAAAATGACAGTAGACAGATGTTAAAAGAAAATATCCTTTGTTGTAAGAGAATCAGAAGTAGATCCAGAGCTGTAAAAAAACCTACTGCGTCACAAAATGCTATGTGATGTCATGTGCTAGATAATCCAAGTTGTCGCAGACGAATGGTGCATTTGCTAATACGTTTGCTGTGCAGTGCCTTTATCACACTGTTTACGAAACACGTTGGTAGTACAAATTTACAATTGTATGCAGAATGAATGTTGCAATCATGGGTTGCTTAACATCTTGAGAGCCAGGGTACGATATTTTCGTACTTGGAATTCAGCCTAAAACAACCAGCAGTTTTGTTGCCTTACCAACAGCATAGCTCTTCCACCAATTGCACTAGAGAGCTGTTGTAACCCTCAAAAGATTCGGCAAGTCTTCTAGTCTGCAATGAAAAAAAATTTGTTTGGTTTTGTGTTTTGGGTTTTTTGCAAGTGACATCATAAGTTGAGGTAGGTTTTTGGCCGTTTTGTCTCATGTTACCTGGCCTAGGGCCCAACCACTAGGCCAAAGTGTTTCGCTGAAGTTTTCATTGGAAACTAGGCTAGAATCCGAGTCTTTGAGCCTTTTGTTGACTTTCTAGCATTTCTGGTTCAAAAGTTATGATCTAACATAAACAAAATAGTTAATTATCTAATTAAGTGATTAATCGAGTATTTTGTTTACTTTAGATCATAACATTTGAACCTGAAACAACAGCAGGTCATCCAAAGTATCAAAACACTCAGATTTTAGCCTAGTTTCCAAATACAATGCAGCGGTTTGGGCCCAGGGCCATGTGAAGTGGGCCATGGTGGCTTAAAAACCATCCACTTAAGACTTTACTCACAAAAAATCCAAACCTCCCAACCAAAATTTTTTAAAATTGGAAACTACAAGACTTGCTGAGTCTTCCGAGCGTTTGAACAGCTCTCTAGCGCTTTTGGCGTCGGAGTTATGCTCGCGCAAAGCCACATGCGCTCCAGCTGTTTCACATGAACTGCTTGAATTAACCCGTGAAATGTGTTTAGTAAAATAAGATTGCTCGCAGGGTTCCCAAGTGGGTTCAGTTTGCTGGATGCAGCTTAGACCTAGCCATATAGTAGTTTCACCTAATATTTTGAAATTGTTGTAATAGTTTGCTTGTCAAATTATGTTGAAAATATGCACAAAATATGACTTCATGACCTAACATGGAAAAATCAATTTTTATGAATTAATAATATTTGTTATAGACTTCGTAGATGTGCGATTTTTGTTTTAAAATTTGTTTTATGACTTCTTGCAGCACAGAAAAAATATGACTTCAAATGGCCCTAGTCATAAATTTTGAAACAGGAACCCTAGAAAGTCAATCAAAGGCTCAAAATACTTGGATTCTAGCCTAGATCCTAATAAAAACTTGAGTCAAATACTTCCATTTAGCAGTTTGGGCCCAGGGCCAAGTAACCTGAGCTGAAATGTCCTGAAACTTACCCCAGATGTCACTCACAAAAAATCCAAAACCCAAAACCAAAATTTTTTTTCATTGCAGACTCGAAGACTCGCTGAGTCCTTTAAGGGTTTGAACAGCTCTCATCACACATTGCTTGGTGAGTTATGCAGTTCCTAAGACACACTGAAAACCAAGGGTGCTGTGAACTGTCGTAAAGGTGTTAAGCATAAAAAATTAGCTTCAGTGTAAATCAGTGCATGTCACTAGGTGTGACACTGAAATGGGCTCGAACCTTACATAACCCTGATGTCAACCAAGCCTAACAAATGTAACCAACGGATAAGGCTTGCAATCAATGCAGCTTAGTTTGTATCTGGCAGGGTAGCAAATCCTAAATTTGAGTCTTCGGGAGACGTGCCACATCAATGTATTTTGTTTCAGATTATTGCGCAGACACAATTTCGATAAGAAGCATTTTGGTTGTTTCATAAGAATGCTATGTTGTAAAAAAAATGGTATTGTCTGCGGCAAACCTCCTGCAGTACAAGCATTATTAACTAATGGTGTTAATGCTTGGTAGCAAAAGCACAAAAGAGCCTGCCATGACAGCTAGACAACCCCTAAAGTGTCCCTGTTTTTAATGTGCCTATTGTTATGACTGGAAAGCTGGAGTGGCAAGTCTGCAAAGCTTCACACTATAGCAGCAAGCAACAATAGAGATCATCTGATGAGATCACTTTGTTATTGCTTGTTTGTACCACATTATATGGATCTTATTCTTTGTGAACATTCAACACAATGCCAACCAAGAGGTTGCAATAATCTAACATTTGCAAACAATTACTAGTTTTCTGTGAAGAAATGCAACTAGTTCATGTTTGTTTGATTTACCATGTGTTATTAGTTACTGCTGCCAATAAAATTTTATCATTCATTATATTTTTGCTCAAGCTGTCTTTTTTTTATGCGCATGTTTACATTTCAGTATGGTCCCAAAAACAACAATGTCTACCTGTGCCAGCTATTTACAGTAGTCAATCTTAATAGAGAGTTTACAATATCAGGTATAGACAAAAAAGTGTAGAGGCATTATTTAACAACTTGCATTGTTATTGTGCTCATGTGGATGCAAGCTGACCCTACACAAGTTATGATGTTTCTCTCAACATCAGCAGTTGTAATTTACTTTCTGGGCTGAGGGTGCTAGTTCAAAATAAGGACATATATAGTCTTCCATTTAGAAATTTGCTGAGAAATTGCTTTTAGCCTTTGTTGAAATGTGGAAAGGGTTCTAAATAGTGTTTAGTCATGAGCAGTGTTTTATTATGTGCAAAATAACCAGTGTTGCTAAAACTCAAACATTGTTTATATTAAAGAATAAAACCCTATAAAAAGCAGTGTCTTTGAATGCACTCTGCAGTTGCCTGATGAGAAAGAGGATAGTTGTCCAAGACCTACAGAAATTTGTCTAACCCTTGTGAGATCTTTTGCATCAGCAAAGGGTACAGTTGTTTGCAGAAAAAAACTATAGGATGGGTTTGTTGCCACGCCATTTCAATGTTTATTTGTTAATTAACCTGATGTTTTTTTCCATAAAGTTACATACAAAAGTTTGCATTGGAAATTAGTGTTATTTTTTGACCTGGTTTTATTGACACCTATATTCTAACGCTTGCAAGGACAGCATTGGGTTTCAGTTGCTGACTCCAACTTGTCAATGTTATATTGCAGCAAGCAGAACTGTTGCTAGTGAAGCATTTGTTTTTTCTGTAAAACAACTAGTTGGCAGTTTTGATTTTTCCATGTAGATTTTGTTCCAGCTATGGATTCCAGCAACTCATGTCATGCTTTTGTTTCTTCAACTCCCATATTAGAGACTGGTCAAGTACAGCAAAGGTAAGACCTTTACTGACTGCTAAGGTCAGGCATGATCTTCCTGAAGTTTAAGAAAAGAACTTTAACACGAAATAGTGGTAAAATGGTAATTAAATGATGAATATGTTTTATTTGGCATATTTCTGGCAAATTGTTGTGTTGGCATGAAGATTCATTCTGTGTCAGGTGACAAACGTATTCTTAGGTAACTATTTCTTGACATTCAGTTTTGTTGCTATGCAGAAGGAATAACTAAAACGTTTGGTTTGATGAAAGCATGTGTGATATAAAACATTTTTAATTTTTGTTCACTGCATGGTTGTTATATCTGGATGAACAAAATTAATGAAGATAAAATTCTTAAAAGTATAAAGGTACTCTAGTTCTTTGTTAAGTTGTTCACATTTGTTTTGATCAACTACGATCAAAATTTCAAATAAAGTGAATTGTTTAGTGTTTTCTGTTGACTGGAAAGTTAATGGTGGAAAGTGGCAAACAATTTAATGGCATAAAAGCAAAGCATCTACAACAACTGCTTTCTTGTTTTTCAGTACATTTTATCATCAAGCAGCATCAAGCAGTGGCACAAGTCCCTTTTGTATATTTCCTGTGCACGATTGTTCTGCCAGTGGATCATCCCCCGTATGTGTTGAAGAAACCTCTGTGCTTTTGTTTAATGGTTCAACTTGGGTAAGTGATCAAGTTGCTGGTGAGAAGAAAGTTGAGCAAACTCACTGCAGCAGTGGAACAATGCCCATTTGCAACAGTGTTTCTGTGATGAATCCTGGTATTGATGTCTCTGTTTTCAATTGTGGAAGTGAAACTTTTACTGATTTGTTTGATGACCCTCAACTTCTGAAGAGTGACCCCACCAAAGCTTTGACTCTTGCAAAAGATACTGCATTTTCTCTCTGTGATGATGACATTTTGAAAGATATGAGATATGATGCAGAAGTGAAAGATATGGGCACAAAGGAACAGGCAACTTTACATCCCAAACCAATGTTGAAGGTTGGTTAGTATATTTTCAGTAGAATAGGTTATATTTATTAGAATGCCAAAGGATGTAGCCATATTTTAAATGGGATAATGAGCTCAAGTGCACACTTCATAGTTGGATGCATCAAGCATGTCCATATGTACAATATTTTACATAATATTTTTTCTTAATGTTGGGCTTTTCACTTTTTTTGCCATCTCAGCTATTGGTGACAAAGGAAGTGACACATGGATTGGTAAAGCAAGTGCAGTACTACATCAGCTTTATCATTCTATGGTCACAAAATGAAAGTTTCCTCTGGAATTGCCAAGGTCAAAATATAATAGCTTTAAATAGCTTAGCAAGTTCTCATGCAATTATGCCAATTTGCGTTTTAAAAAATTCAGCCTGCATTAATCTAAGGGTCATTCCATGTCAAATCACCCCCAAAAAAGACAATTCTAAACCCTACGCTTTCAGAATTTAATGAAATTTGGTATACATGTTGGTTTCAGCCCCCAAACTTCAAATCTAAAATTATTCAGTGATCGGATGATCGGTTTCCGAGATACAGGGGTTAATTTTTTGAAAATTGAGAAAATAAGGGGGCGCCAACTTCAAAACACCATATCTTTTGAACTAATCGTCCAATAAGGTATCTTTGAAAAGGGGAAAAAGCCAGGAATTCTAATTTGACATCATTTTTGTGATTTGGGTAAATTTTGGGGTGATGACCTTTTGACCTTGAGATTGACCCCGTGGAACAAATTATAAAATTCTGATCACCATCTGATATCGTAGCCCTATTTGTTACCTACAACATATCAAAAGATGGAATACGTAAAATTTTTTGTTTTTGAGTAACAACCTATTAAAATTAGCATATGTAGACAGTTTTGGTTAATGTCAAGCAAATAAAATGCAAAGCATGTCTTCTAAATGGCATCATTTTACCATGCACAACCTCAGTGCCAGGGTTAGGGTTGTAGTTTGTTTTTAGGACATTACACAAGGTCAAATTAATATGGCAAAACTATATTCCCGTGGTGAAATGACAATGTTCAAAGGTTATGCACCCAATTCAATGTATGCTACCTACATCATATGACAATATAAGATGTGTATTTTAAGGAATGTAAGATTGTTAACATGTCAGTATCGATAGTAAGTTAAGTTTTTGCACTGATGTCAACCCTTGTAACCAGAAAAAAAACATCCCACTAAGTAGAACATTTCACTGGTAAGAGAGGAAGACATCAAAATGTCATTGCAAAGTAAAATTTAAGTACACCATATCCAAACTATTTGTTTCCATCATGAGAAAGAATTGCTTAACTCCTTGGCATCTGGGTGGTTTTGGCTATTTTCACAAAAAAAACAGCGGTTTTCGGTTGCCTTACCAACGCCCTAGCTCCTCCGCCGATTGCGCTAGAGAGCTGTTCAACGGCTCAAACGGATGAGACAAATTCTTTTATTGTTCTTTGGTGGTGAAAGGGGATTGGGTTAAAATTTGAACATGTTCTATACAAGAAGTGGATCTTTGTATATTGCTTGCGGTTCTTCCAACATAGCGCAAAACAAACATAAATCTTTGTCGTTCTCTTCTAATGCTGAAAAAGATGACTTCACTTTAACTTCATAGGTCTTCTCAATACAATATTTCAATTTCCGTGCCGCCCTATTCATCGTTGACTTCTTTATTGATAGAGCCAAGTGCCCATGCTTGACTGCTGATTCATGCAATATTGCTACAGTGTACTTAAATTTTACTTTGCAATGCCAACATTTTGATGTCTTCCTCTCTTACCAGTGAAATGTTCTACTTGGTGGGATGATTTTTTCTGGTTACAGGGGTTAACATCTGTGCAAAAACTTAACTTACTCATCGATACTGACATGTTAACAACCTTACATACCTTAAAATACACATCTCATATGATGTAGGTAGCATACATTGAATTGGGTACATAACCTTTGAACATTGTCATTTCACCATGGGAATATAGTTTTGCCATGTTAATTTGACCTTCTGTGATGTCCTAAAAACAAACTGCAACCCTAACCCTGGCATTGAGGTTGTGCATGGTAAAATGATGCCATTTAGAAGACATGCTTTGCAATTTATTTGCGTGATATTAACCAAAACTGTCTACATATGCTAATTTTAATAGGTTATTACTCAAAAACAAAAAATTTCACGTATTCCATCTTTTGATATGTTGTAGGTAACGAATAGGGCTATGGTGATCAGAATTTTATAATTTGATCCATGGGGTCAATCTCAGGGTCAAAAGGTCATCATTCCAAAATTTACCCAAATCACAAAAATGGAATCAAATTAGAATTCCTGGCTTTTTCCCTTTTTCAAAGATACCGTACTTTTCCAGATTGGACCACTAGTGTGCAAAAGATATGGTGTTTTGAAGTTGGGCGCCCCTCCCCCTTATTTTCTCAAAATTTTCAAAATATTAACCACCCATGTCTCGGAAACCAATCATCCGATCTTTGAAAAATTTTAGATTTGAGGTTTGGGGGCTGAAGCCAACATGTATGCCAAATTTCATTAGATTCTGAAAGGGTAGGGTTTAACCCATTGGGTAATTCGACATGGAATGACCCTTAACAAAAAGCCTGACTTTGCCCATATTCTTTTATGAAAGTAGCAAGTCTATCTCTCATTGTGAAAGCATTTCGTTACAGTTCTTAATTATTGTTCTACGTTTTTATTGTGAAGTTAATTTTTGGAAGTTTTTCTAATATTGTATAATTCTGTACTATGAAAAGTTGTTTATTGCATCATGCTGTTGTGGTTGTTAATCTTGAGTTCTCAAATCAGTAACTCCATGTAAATTTTATCTGAAGTGAGCTAAGTTCTTTTTTTGGCCTTTAAACATGTGCAAGGTAAATGTGTCAAACTAATCTTTGAACATAGCTTGATCTACATTTGCATGCAAAGCTCATTTAAGACATTTTTGAAGTTTAATGCCCTTTAACTCCTTGGTGTCCGCTAGGATTCAGCGATTTTCGCAAAAAGAAACAGCAGTTTTCGGTTGCCTTACCAACGCCCTAGCTCCTCTGCCGATTGCGCTAGAGAGCTGTTCAACGGCTCAAACGGATCGGCCAGTCTAGTAGATTGCACTCGAAAAAATTTTTTTGCCTGGGGGTGCGGGTATTTTGTGAGTGATGTCATAAGTGGATGACTTTTAGGCCACCTTGGCCCACTTTGCCTGCCCCTGGGCGCCAAGCGTTAAGTGGTAGTATTTCGCTGAAGTTTTTACTGGACACTAGGCTACAATCCGAGTCTTTTGATACTTTGGATGACCTGCTGGGGTTTCGGGTTCAAAAGTTTTGATGAAAGTTAGTAAAAATATTTGACTAATTGGCTTATTAGTTAATTAATTATTTTGTTTATTTTAGATCATAACTTTTGAACCAGAAACGCTAGAAAGTCGATCAAAGGCTCAAAAGACTCGGACTCGAGTCTAGTTTCCAATGAAAACTTTAGCGAAACACTTTGGCCTAGTGGTTGGGCCCTAGGCCAGGCAACATGAGCCAAAATGACCCTAAAACTACTTCACTTATGACGTCAGTCACAAACAATCCGCACCCCCCAGGCAAAAAAATTTTTTTCGAGTGCAATCTACTAGACTGGCCGATCCGTTTGAGCCGTTGAACAGCTCTCTAGCGCAATCGGCGGAGGAGCTAGGGCGTTGGTAAGGCAACTGAAAGCTGCTGTTTTTTAAGCCGAAATCGAAGTACGAATATACCGTAGACTGGCAGCCAACGTGTTAAACAACAACTATCACTTCACAAATATGACTACTTTACTACTATTTAGAAAGTGAAGGAAAGAAATAATTACAAAACGACAAGAAAAAAATTTGAACGTAAAAGTTGTGATTAACAAATTGCTTGGTTGAAAAAATTAACAATGATATTGTTTTAGATGTATGCCTTACTGCAAAAGCTGCAATACGGTAACTTTTTGGTGGATGAATAAAAAAGTACACTAAACTAATCTCGAGAGCATATTGGTATTTGATATAACGTATTTCCAGTTTTATACATCACATTAGATGTGATGGCCAGCCCAGTTTTTGATAAATAAAAAACCCAGGTACTTTGCAGATTGCTCATGTTAAAACCTGTGGTTACCAAACATAACGTTGAAATCTACTGCTGGATATCTTGTGCTTTCATTCCTGTCAAATTACACCTAGTTTTAGAATTATTGAAAATACATTCAAAAACAGCCCGTCATGAGCTTTGGGTAAATCGTAATTTACCATAGTTTTCTGTTACCTGTTAAGATAGACTGAAATGTAGTATTTATCATTTGTCTAAAGCACCGTTCTTAATAAATAGCCAAATAATACATGTACATCATGAAGAGCAATGGCTGAAGAGTGGAAGCCTGAAATTGCTGTGAAAAATATGACTGCAATTAAATTGTTACCATTCACAGTCCGTGTATTGCTTATGACTGGTTGAATAAGGTCTAAACATTGGTAGTGGGCTTTCATTTATACCATAAAATAATTTGTACTATACAAGCCTTCTGGCAGGGGTATAAAGAATACAAGTAAGCAAAGCATAATAGTTCAATAATTCACTACAACACTAACTTGTTATTGACTGATCTTAGAAAAATTTTGAACAAAAGAAAATTCCCAAATTGTCCAACATTCCACATAATGTTAAGTTACAGAAAACAGTTGAAGAAGCTACAAAATATTGAACTTGGTGTGTCCAAGCTGTCCTATCCTGTCACTTGGGCATTATGCCACTATAGTGGATTTAACTTTTCGCATTACGACTTGCCGTTCCCTACTCGCTATTGCATTCCGTACGTGAGATCTGGTTTGTATCAGCTTGTCATTCGCGTCAAGGGATTTCGTGTGTCCGCGCATGACCTCGATACGCATTGCATGATTCGTTTTTGTCCATCGGCGTGGACACCACGCTTTCAAAAAGTCGAGTTGTGTATCGCTAGCGCACGGACAACGTTGGCTGTTTTCTGCTGTCGCGCCATCGTAAAGCTTTTCTGCTGCTGCTAATCAGAAGCCTTTTGTAAATAAAGATTTGTGCACCAGGAAATCTGTGAAACGAACTATCAAAGTGGTGAGAGCC
>Ga0210059_1005913_pt1 | contig 19663 bp, 18 predicted proteins | sample Ectturendosymbi2_FD_188042 | JGI IMG/M metagenome (GOLD analysis project Ga0210059, IMG submission 188042) | Ecteinascidia turbinata endosymbiont from Florida, USA - Sample 2 (SPAdes) (version 2) | ecosystem: Host-associated > Tunicates > Ascidians > Unclassified | place: Key West, Florida... | reverse complement strand
TAACCCTAAACCTTAACCCTAAACCTTAACCTTAACCCTAAACCTTAACCCTAAACCTTAACCCTAAACCTTAACCCTAAACCTTAACCCTAAACCTTAACCCTAAACCTTAACCCTAAACCTTAACCCTAAACCTTAAACCAAAACCCTAAACCTAATCCCTCAACTTAAACCCTTAAACCTAATCGCTCAACTTAATAATTATATTCTTTCCTCTCTTTGATTGTTTTACCAAATTTCAAGCAGTTTCAACAAAAACCGACTGATGACCATGCAGTTTTCTTGCACCAACTATGGATTCACAGCCTTTGACCCCAAAAAACAAAATTTTTGTTTGCCTACTCAAACATCACTGTACTGCTCAAACTTGCTTTTAGCGCTCCGGATTTTCATATGCTTTCTCTTTCTGCTATCTTCTAATATCTTTCTGACTTCCAGGAATGTACCTTTTCCCTTTTAGATTTTTTAGAGATTTCTTAGAGATGGTCCATGCGTATGTTTATCGCTAGTAAGTGGATGAAATTTTGGTGCTCATATGAAGCCAAACATATGTGAACATTTGATAAATCACCATACTGAAAGCATTTCTGAAATAAATGAATAAATAAAAAACACTTTTTATTGAAAGGAATCCTTTCACAGCCAAGAATGAGATACTAAGGCAGGGGGCAAAAATGTGCTCTCACACTCATGCTACACGACCAAAAACTTGCACGAATGGGATTTGCAGCGATGTAGCAGTGCCTAGTTTTTAATTTTAAGCACAATATTATTTTTATAGTCACTATCTATAGTGGTAATACTGAAATGCCACACACGATTTTTCACAGTTTCATCTCTGGCATTCCTTTTGCTGCCTAGTTTGATCTCATTTCCCATACTATGTTTTAGGTTAAACGAAATGACGTACTGATGCCATGATTTCTAGATAAATGGAACAGAGTATAGATGACATCAACTTTTGACCAATGAACGGCCATCTGTTGAAAAATGAATGGTCAGCTTAGGGAGTTGTCAAGCTTATATGTGTGTGCTACTAAAATTCATGGACTGTACTAACATTCACAGAAAATTTTGCACCCTTGTACTAAGGTCTTATCAGAGTATTTATTTTGCAGTAAGCATTAATAGCTCTTACTGGACGTTTTGCCTGTGACAAATGGTTTGATACTGGGCTGTTTTTGAGAGTTTCCATATTTTTCTAGTTTTCTAACACACTTCATAATGGAAGCCCAAGCAAGTGCTTCTATTGTCAAATGTGTTATTTCTCTCCCTAGTTTTTATATGTACGAAAATAAAACAATTGCAACTGATATTCAATAAAGTTAGATCTTAGTTTCTGCTATGTAAAACCCAAATGTTAGCTGAGACCAAAAATGTTAAATGTTTTACCTCAAGGTTAATTAATTAAGCCCAGAACCTGTTGATAAAACTATTTTTAGCCTTTTAAAAATTTACTAAAATACAACTAGTATTTGGCATTGTTACAGTACCTGCTCTGGTTAAAATTTGTTAATGTACATGTGCTTTTTCATTATTTTTTATTCTTATCAGGCTTTTGTCTACTAAGTCCATGTCTTTCAAAAATGACCATTTGCAATAAAGTTTATCATTAATCATATTCTATATGCTAAATACACACTCACCAAACTTATACAATTTATTGAACAGTTGGTTCAACTATCAAATATGGTTTGTGCACAAATTTATTTTTGAATCCAGCCATTGAAAACATTTTCAAACTGCAAGTTCGAGTTATTAGCAGCAACCACATAATCACATTAATATGTCAAAATAATTTCATGTGGAAAGTATGATACATTCAAATTTCTGCTAAGCTTTATCAAAAAGTAAAAATAAAATGTATCTTGGTAAATGTTGCTGAACAAATCACATTGTTAAAATTATGTAGGTAATATAATCAGAAGTTTATGTCAGAATGTAATTTTTAGTAAAACTCTTAAAGAATAATTTTTATTGAATTCATTGTAATATAGCATTAAAGACACATAGTAAGAGCTTTTTTACATAACCTAATTCACGACCTTATTTGTAGTTTAGCACCTGCATTTTTTACGTAATATTTGAGGAAACGTGTGTGACACAGCTTTATTTTTGCTTTACAAATATTTTATAGAAGCCATTTAGCCCTTTTTTACAACAGTGGCAAATGTATCAGTTGAAAATAATACCTTCCTCTCTTTGTTAATTTGTGAAAACAATTGTCATGCAAACACACTTTAGTGCAATTTTTAAGAAAATATTTTTATTGAACCATATTGATGACTGGATTTAAAATGAGTCATACCTGACTTGTCGTTTGATGTAGTGTTATGTATCAGTGTGAAAAAGCCTTGAAATTGTTTTTATTACAATGGGCAAATTACTCCTAGCAGATTTCTTGCAATCATTAATTGAAGGTTACTTGTGCCATTGCACACATAACAAAACATTTTATTTCTTTCTGCAGTGATGTTATCATAAACCATGTAAATTGCAACCATTTTTGCTTTGATTTATTTGTTTCTACATTTTGTTAAAATTATATACTTAAAATCCATGACACTGGTATATATGCATGTCTTTTGTATGTCTTTGTTACTCTTTATATGCTACAGCACAAGTTTGCGTTACTGTCACTTGCTAAAGACTTATATCATGGGTTATCAACTACGCTTGTGTTTTTTGAATGATCACCTAAAATTCGCTGCATAGTTCAGTGCATTTAATGAGTTAACCAATGTATGACATGTTGCGTAGATATCCAAGTTGTAAGCATTTGTCATGAGCCTCTAATAATTGCAGTTGTGTAAAATAATGCAAGTGATAAATTCTTGATGTGCAAGTCAACAAATGTTAACATGTGCAGTCTTGTGACCTTTTTGAAGTAATTTTCTATAATCATTTCAACTTTTTTCCAATTGAAGCTTATTGTCTTAATCTATTAATCTATTGCACCTTGTTGTAATTGGTTTTGGTTGATTTGCAACATATTAAGTAGTGTTGCTATTGTAAAGAAAAAATAAGTACAATGAACCTTATATGTTTGAAGATCACCTTGGAATTTTTGTTTCATGCATAGATGAGGGTATATCTAGATAAAAGCATTGCGTTACAAGAAAGTTGCTGTGTGATGCATCCAAAATTTTTTTGTCAAAGTACACAAGAATTATTACTTAACAATCCTTCAACAATTGTAATTTTCATAGTTATCGTTAATACAAGTGTGTTTTGCACAAAGTATTAACATTACATTTTTTTAATTAGAGGTTTTTATCAAAAGCTATTTTGCTAAAATTTTTAAATGGGCTATTTTTGTAACATAGCATTACTGCAGAGTTGGTTTTAGGGCATGGTTATGAAATATTTCATACTCCTATGTTATTTGATATAATTAGAAACGTACTAATAGACCTAATGTTACTAAATTTCTAAATTTTTAGTTGCGGTAATCAACCTTTGTACTGGTTTTGTTTTATGAAAGATTTGATTGAAGCATGCAAAAATAAATTTATAATTTGAAAGACTTCTTTGATCTTCTTAGCAATTAGTTTTGATTTTTTTAGTTAGAGAATATAGAGCCATGAGCATAAGCTTCATTTTCAATTCAGAACTTGTTCTCCAGGAAAGATGTATGTGATCCAACTTTTTTGTTTAAAACTTAAGTTTTATGTTGTGCAAGAGTTCATAGCATGGTCCGCAGCAGAAAAAAGCAGCCATTGTTGGTGAGGTTCTAAAACCTGCTTGGTATGTTAAGGCTGACACTGACAGGAGGTTTATTAGCTTTTGTGTTTGAAAATTAAATCTTGTTGGTTGTATAACCTTGTATGAATTTAAAGAATAAAGCACTATGAAGGATAACTATTTCATATCTTAATTTGGACCGATAATTGCAATGTAGAAGTTGTTTTGATGGTCAGATTGAAATTTAGGTGATTGGTAGGGATGCTGGAATATATATTCAGCTCACTTGTCAGTGCTATGCCAGCTTTATATAAAAACTCAGTCAGACTAGAGCTGATGTTTATGTGAAAGATAGTTTCCATATCATGCATTTTGCTTTGTAAATAGTGGTTAATATTAATGAAAGTATGTTCAAACAATTCATTTATTTTAACATGCTTTGTTTGAAACAAGTTTCTTTAAAATAATCATTGGCAATTTGGCCTTTTTTGTAGTTTTTCCCATGACATAGTTCATTAGCAAATGCTTACAGTGCAGTAGCTATTCTGGTCAGTATGTATAAAGTATCTTTTATAATGTAATAGAGTTTTATTTTTTATTTTTATTATTGTTTATAAAGGTTTGTTTTTCACAGAAAGGGATTTTCTTATTTTAAGGTTTCGTGTTGAATATGAGAAACTGCACAAGGCTCTAAAAAAGTCTCATGAAAGTGAGAAGAGGTTGATGAGCAAATGCAGGGAATTAAATGCTGAGATAGTCACCAATTCTTCCAAAGTTGCACAAGCTTTGAAGCTCTCACAAGATGACCAGGTTAGCAGGATTTCTTTTATGTATTTGTAAGCAGCAGGATTTTAATTGAAAGTGTAACTTATATTTTGGACATAAACGTGTTCATTCAGTGGCAACATCTGCAAACATGAAGTTATTTATTTATTTATATTTATGTGTTTGGCTCAGACACAGGGTCTATATCACAGAGGTTAGTCAAAGAACACAAAGATACAAAAATGATTAGTCACGACACATCATATATTAATTGCTACCACACAAAAAGGGTTAAAATGCATCAGAAAGAGATAGCTCACTGCTCAGTGCACTAATGTAGACTGTGCTCACTGGGACAGCGTTGGATGATTTTGCTCTTTGAGGTTCCATGGAAAAAGTTCAGTGTAACTGTGTCGCTTCTTCAGCTCTAAATGTTGGTAACATTTAATCCTGTGCGTAAATTTCTACATGATTTGCCTCTTGATATCATTGCTTGGCTGGAATATAAAAATCTATCTTCTGTATGACTCATGTCGCATCTTCGTAGCCCTACCTTGTTCACTTGCACTTTCTTGTAAATGAAACATTCAAACTGTTGACGATTTTTTTCTCTTTTAGCTACAAAATCAATTCTGAAAGGTTTGTCTGGTTCTTGTAACATTTGTTACCAAAGTTGCATATGTGATAATTTTATCTGTCCTTGAAGACTGTGTGCTAAGCGAGGCCACGAAATATCTTCATTTCTGATTTGTATTTTTACGTGATTGGCAAACATAACCAAATTTGGAAAACGCACTAAGCATATGCAAGTAATTTACAGATTTTGTTTTTTCTTAATCATTTACTGACAACTGCACATTGCTGTCCTTATCCTGCAATAGGATACCTGCAAATACGAAATTGACAGCTCTACTAGTGTTATGCAGCATGCTGTTTGTTCTTTTTGCAATTTTCACATATGTTTCTGCATACGCATTCCAGGCCACGATCCAGCAACTACGGCAAGAACTCGACAAAGCATGGAAAATGGTTGATGCTGCCACAGAAAGGGAAACTCGAGCTCGAGAAACTATTCACAGCCTGAAGCTGGAAATTGCAAACCTCACTAAATTAGTGGAGCAAGGAGCTGGTCTCTCAATGGGGCAGGAGCATAGGTGGGCTTGGCGTTAACAGTGAATTGTTCGTGAAGAATCACCACTCTAATATGGTGTGCTTTCATGCAAACCATTGGTTCTAACCGGGGGGCGTGCCCCCCAGGTGGGCGTCAATAAATTTTCAGGGGGGCGTGAACCCATTCATTTCCTGTCCTACAACATGGAATTTTGATCAATAAGTTTAGCAATAAATACATTTGTTTTTACAGCTTATTTAAAGTCATGGGAGCTTGAAGCAAAGGGGAGGCATGGTAGAAAAAAGGTTAAGAACCACTGATGTAAACAGTTTGTTCTTAATTGAGATTTGTTTGTGAACAACTGGTGGACTATCAATATATTTGTTGTTGTTTTCGATACACATCTCCAACGTCTGCCAATGCTAGCTTTTTGTTTTGCATAATGTACATGCGGCTGGGATAATTGTTCTTTTCTTTGTGCCAGCGTGAATGAACTGATTAAAATCAAGGAAGATGTAACAAAAGAGAGAGATGATCTTTTGGCTGAAATCTCAGCAATGAGGGACAAACTGACGTCTGCCTCGGCCGCGCAAATAAAAGCTGAAAACGACCGCGAGCAAGCTGAAGCCAAAATTGCTGAGGCAAGTTGTTACCAGAACACAAAACCTTAATTAGTTATTTTGTTGTAAAATCTAATAAGCTTGAAAAGTCGCTAAATGCGAAATGCACGAGGTTTCTACAGTTGTGACACTGAGTTATTTGTTCGAAAGCTACAAACTTGAGCTGAAAATATACATTTACCACATACGGTCCACTTTACCAGGAACTTAATTATTTCGAAAGCATTGTTTGTTCATTGTTTAACGACTTCACACGCAACGGAGCAAAGCTTTAACAAGGAGCACACAAGCACATGAAATAACACATGCATAGATATGAGACGGTGATACAAAGCACACCTATAGATGGCGCTAACACGGTTGCTACGATGTTTAACACCGCTGTGCTGTGGTAAGTTCCAAGCAGCTGATTCATAAAAATGTGTGAGGGAGTGGAAGGATGCGAAGGGCCATGGGTAGTTTGGGCTGCAGACCTCTCCCGAGGGCGAAGCTGTTTTTAGTGCAAAGGGAATAGCTGGTTAATGAAAGTAAGTGAAACTCTTTTGCTATAAGCATAAGGTTTTATACGCGCAATGCTTTTAGACGATTATTTGAAGCAAAATGCGATGCAGACAATTTTAAGCTCCCAGAAGAAATTGGTTGAACTTTGTCACATAAATATTGTGCAGTTTTCACTTATCTTGTAAATATTCGTGACAGATAAAAATAGAAATGCATCACGACAGTTATGGAATAGCGCAACGCTGCAATGTTCGTAACAAAATTTAAACAGACTGAGAATGAGGCATGCAATCGTGTGGTTGGTAAATACAGTAAATATTCAGTCGATGTGGTGAATCATGCATTGGAACGGAAATTCGTTTACTTCTCGATAGATACACGATTTGCAATGATCGCAGTGCGATTAAGACTAAATGCACCCCGCTACTTGATTCGGGAGTCTGATGCAGAAAACTCTCACGATTTGCTGTTACTACAGCAGCATAAATAATTATTTTTATTCAAAAGTTAACTTTGTCGAACTGTCACCTCCAATTTTTGTTTGATGTGCGCTGAAGAAAAAAGCTACGTTTGACTAACATATTGCTGAGCTTGGGAGATTTGGTTTTAACGTGTGCATGTGCAACGAAGTCAAACCTGATCGCTGCACGGTAACCAGAAAATACTTCGCTGCATGTCTTCATGAACTGCTCAGCTGAAAAATAAAGTGCAACATACATTTTTTCGTTATCGTATGTTTGAGCGAGTGGAAAGTGCGATGCGGCTTGAATACTTGCCCTCCGTTTTACAGCTCCAGCAAGATATCCAGATGAAGCAGAATGAAGTGCAACGGGAAACAAGAAAAAGAGAAAAGATGGACAAGGAGCTGACTTCGGAGAAAAAGGACTTGGAAGCGCGTACTGCTGAAATCAAAGCTCTTCAGGGTCAGCTACAAAGAAGCAAAGACGACAACACCAGGCTGGAACTGCAGCTCAAAGAGCAAAGGGTACGTTTAACCACAAACATCTTTACTACCTGTTGTAGAATGCTCTAGATCAGGGCTTCTCAACTCATTTTCATCAGTGGACCACCATGCCTTTTCAGATAACTCTGTGGAGCCCAGTAGATAACCAAAAAATTAATCAGACGCAAAAATCAATTTACACATTGTATTTAATACATCAATGTACACATTACATTTGCTCCATTGACCAGCAACGAAGTGAATAGTCATTATTCATATGGCTTCTTTAGACGTCATGGACTTTATCGCTGGTCAGCAACGAAAGTATTACTTCATAAGAAAATCATGTGGACCCCTTCAATAGGTCACTATGTACCCTTAGGGGTCCATGGACCCCCAGTTAAGAAGCCCTGCTCTAGATGAAGAGGGGTGTCACTGCATTGACAGCTCAAGTCAAATACTTTGTTGTTTATCGGATTTCGGGTGAGTTGGATTTCGTTGTCACACGGATCACACTGCTCAGTTTTCCATTTTGTTAATCCGCTAAGTGAAGTGCTTTTTAACAAGAAATCAGTCATTTCAGGCATTCGATCGACGCACTGACAGTTTTGTATGGAAGTCCTATGCTTTACGTAACGTGTTTGGCCGCTGCGAAAACGGTGGTCAGTACCTTGCTTTTTTGCTGCCCAGATCCTCCACGAAAAGGCTGTACGTGACATGGACCTGCTGAATGCGAGACTGACCAAGCTGCAGCAAGATTATCAGAATCAGATTGACGCTGCTGATGCTCTTGCCACTGACAATCAGAATAAAAACGCAGAATTGAAGGTGATCAGATTCAGCGTGTAACTTTTTAAGTTTCTGTTGTCATGGAAATAGTAATATTATAAAAAAGAGTTGTTTACGACTCGCAATTAAACGTAATCCTTATGGATATGTTTTGTTTTCTTCGCTTGCTTTGCATTTGTAGACGCTCTAATCGTGAAAAACATTACCTGTTCCGCCAAAGGTTTAGTTTGCTTGACGAGTAATCTCAATCCTTTTTTATGCGGCAAACTGTAACAAATCAAAACGAAACGTCGATGCAACAGCAAAGTAAGGTTCGTAACTAAAGTTGCTTAAACGCTGTGCAGGCAAGGGAAGATGAGATCACACAAATGAAGCAAGAAACGACTCGACTTACGAAGCTCAGAGAAGCGATACAGCGTCGATTGCAGGTCGTGGAGGAGAACAAAGCTGAGGTTGAAGCGCAGAAGGAAACGCTTCGAGGCCAGATCAGTGGTCTTGAACGCGGTACGTATTTGATGCGTACTTCATTTGCTTTCATTGTTTGATCAATGAAGCTCTCAGAAAATGTAAGTTTTTTTTGCGTTCTAATCAAGATTCGGATATAGGGACTGTTTCCATTCGCAGAACTCGATGCTATGAAGAAACAGGCGGAAGTTGATCGAAAGACAATGGATGAGTTGGTTCGGGAAAGAGACATTCTGAACAAAAACTGCTTGAAGGCAGGTTTTTCTTCTGCGACAACGCACTTCATAATTTTGCTAATTCGCTAAACTGACCTTGTCGCACTTTGTTGATATGTTTATTCTTTAGCTGCGTTGTATCTGTGAAAGTTAATGGTGTTCTCAATAATAGCCTATCTTACCTTTGTTTTGACATCGGTTGCGGAAGGTAATGAAGGCCTTGTCTTACCTCAGAAATAAGCGTGATCTGGCATTACAGGCAGCCAACGCTACGCAGAAGCAGTTGAACTTGGTAAGGTTGCATGAACAAAGCAAAAAGAACTTGGAACAAGAAATACAAAACTACAAGGATGAGGCTCAAAAACAAAGAAAGATTATCTATCAACTGGAGAAAGAAAGAGATCGTTACATCAACGAAGCATCTGATCTGACGCAAAAGGTGACGTCGTTGACTGTGGCTGGTGATTCACTACGCAGTATATTGCTATTACCCATCCAACTGTTTTTTCTTTGGCTGTATATGTCTTATTTTAGTAACCCATACCGCTTCCTCATGATTTCTTAGACGCTTTACCAGCACCTAGATATCACTGTAAGGGCACATCGCGTATTGCGAGCGTCTTTTACCGCGCTGTAGTTGTAACAACGCAATATTCACTTGTAAGTTTTGTCATCACGCGGTGAACAGGAAGCTATGTCGACAAGGGGATGAAAGAACGTCATCTGTCTGTACTGGTTCAGGGAGTGCAGTGTCAATTTTTTCCACGTGTGTGGTATTAGAGATGACAAGCATCATTATCGCAAAAACCTTCATAACAATAGTAACTGCGATGATATCAACATTTTTTTCAAGTTGTTGCAAGTTGCGGGACATGAGTGCACTCAAGCATATCGCCGAGAAGGCTGCAGGTGTCTTCTTTTATCAACATGTCGCAGCTGACGCTATGCTCGTTCAGTTGGCTGCACCCAGTCTAACCATTTCGCGTGCATCCGCCAGGTCTTGCAACACATGGAAGATGTCAAAGTGCGGGAGATGCAGATCTTCGATTACAAAAAGAAAATTGCCGAGGCTGAAACGAAACTGAAACAGCAGCAGAACTTGTACGAGGCTGTGCGGTCGGATCGTAACCTGTACAGTAAAAACCTCATCGAAGCTCAGGTGCGGGATGCTTAGCTCGGAGCTGCGGTCGCTCTGTGCGGTAGTGTATTTTGCGTTGTGCTGTGTAGGACCATACTTTTCTGCAGAGTTGGCTTTTTTATGGTTCGCGTGTGTGTAGTCTTTTGATGTACTGCTCAAAAGTGTGATGTCGAAAGTAATGTCGTGAAATGTGTTTTTTTTGTCAGGATGAGATCACCGAGATGAAACGCAAGTTGAAAATAATGAATCATCAAATTGATCAACTCAAGGAGGAAATTACAACTAAGGAAGCTGCTCTCGTCAAAGTCAACTTGGATCACACACGGGTTGAAAAAGAAAAGGAAGCGTTGAAAGTAAACATTTTTGTGTTTTCTTTGCGCATACTTCGCTTGTTTTTATCACCTTTGCGTTATCCTTACTTAAAACAACACTCTCCCAACAAGTCCTAATCAGAATGTTATGGGTTTACTACATTTTCAAAGAATCTGCATTAGGTTTTTAATGGCCGTCGACTGGCTTTTCAGTAAATTGGTAAAATTGTTTGTGTTTAGTATGCTACACATGAGCGGCACTTTGCAACTTCTGTTTACGTTTAATTTGGTCACCTAAAAAAGCTTTTTTCACATTCAGGCTGAATTGCAAAGAATGAAGCAGCAGGCAGCGGAAAGCAAAACACAGCTCGAGCAGATGGAGAAGGAGGTGGCCAAGCTCCAGCAAGTGATACGAGAGTCGGACGCGGAAAGAAAGCGGCAGATGAAAGAACTCGACCAGGTACTTTCTCCAACTTTCCTTACAATGTGATGATGTGTTTGCTCTGTCAGAACATTTCATGCAACTCTTAAAGCGACCAGACTTCGAAACTAGATTTCGCCGGCAGCATTTCTTATCAATTTCGCTCGCTTTCAGAAATAAAGTTGCTGCCTTTAGGAAAAAATCGACTATTTCATGGCATGTGGTTGCACGATTTGAGGTTTTTCTGTTTTTATCCAGACAGGTGTTGCGTGCTTGCACAGTTCAGTGTCCTTCTTCTCTAAGTTAATGCTCGGCAGTAGCGCGGTTGGGTGTTGAAGCAACACATCGATCATTAGCGACAGTGCAGCGGATGGATGGTTTCTCCGGTAATTCTGCGCCATGCGTGGCAGGTGATCAGCGAGCGCGACATCCTGGGCAGCCAGCTGGTGCGCAGAAACGACGAGCTGGCGTTGCTCTACGAGAAGATAAAGATCCAGCAGTCTACGCTGAACAAAGGAGAGATACAGTATCGGCAAAGACTGGAGGACATCCGCATTCTGAAGCTGGAAATCAGAAAACTCCGTCGCGAAAAAACAACTCTCACTAAGAGTGTTGCGAGTGTAGAGGATCTCAGGTTAGGTTGTGGTTTAGTGAAGTTTTATTAGCGAACGAAGTAATTAGCACATTACGCAGAAGGTCTGCAATCGTTTGGGGCGAACGGCCACAAAAGCAAAGTGGTGAGGGTCGCAGGGCCGCACCCAAAACGATGATGAACTTCGAGAAACACGAAAAACAGTTAAATACACATTTTACTGAAAACTCAAACGTAAACCAAAGTCCAATTGGGAAAAGTAGAGTTACATACATGAAAGGATAAGGATCTACGAACATATTTTTTTCTAACAAATATGATAAATGAATAATCATGTCAAAAATACATGTGTCTAACATGAATCTACGTCATGATAAAAATAACAAAACATGCGACCATTGACCCTGAAAGATGTCACATCCTCATATGGCACGTGGCTGAAGGACTGCAGTTTGGTGGCCTTTGACATAACTGGGCTGCAATCGTTTTACCGGCTTTTCTTGAACAGTTTAAAGAATTTATGCCATCTCCGTTAATTTCCTTTATTTGCGACCTTGTCTTTAAGTTAAACTCTCAGCATAACGTTTTCTCGTGTGATTGAAGTTTGCATCAACTCGACGACTGTTGTTCAGGCGCGAAGTCTATCACACGCAACGCGAACTTCTTCGCGAAAGGACGCGATGCAAAGCGTTGGAAGAAGAGTTGGAAAACCCAATGAACATTCATCGATGGAGGAAGCTCGAAGGATCCGACCCCAGCGCGTATGAAATGATCCAGAAAGTTCAGGTATTACTCGCTTTGCTTGCTTTTAATATTTCGCGAGGCCACCGTGTGAATAACCGTGGAGCCATTCTCTGTGATTTTGGTCACAGGTTTTGAACATGTGATTATAAAAGATTTTTGCGCTGCCTTTGTTCGTTTCACTTTGGTGATTTGTTTGTTACCATTGAAAAGTACGGGCTCGTTTGCCCTCAGCATGGCACTTGGCTCGGTCCTGCGCCGCAGACGTGACGTCTTCGTGAGCTTTGCGGTAAAGCTTATTCAACTGATTCGGTTTAGTTTGTTGCTGTCAAAACGTAGAGGTTGGAAGCGATAGTTTAACATTTATCAGCTCAGTGTCTTAATGCGTGTCTGTATTTTTCGAAAGTTGAATAGCCTATATTTGCTTTTATGTTGCCATCGCTCTCTAAAGTTCAGCCAATCGCATGCGGTAAGCAGAACCTTGTCAACGTTGCAACCTAATAATGCGAAATTGAAAATCATTTAGCTGTTCTCCAGCAAGCACTGTAATGACACTGTATTTTGCAAATGCTTTCTACTGAACCGTCACCAAGCGGTATTTTTATGGCTAAAAGTGGACGATGCTGCTGTGTTATTACAGGCGTTGCAGAAACGGCTCATTCAAAAAACTGAAGAAGTCGTTGAAAAGGAATTGCTCATTCAAGAAAAAGAAAAGCTTTATATGGAACTGAAGCATATACTGGCGCGGCAACCGGGTCCGGAAGTTGCTGAACAATTAAGAATTTATCAAGAAACGCTACGTGGCAAAACGAAGCAAATGAAGGTTGGTAAGGATTTAGTGTGGCGGCCTTTCAACTGAGAAAAGTGTTAAGCTGCCACATACTGCAGTGGTCTCTTAAGTGCCACTGCAGTGGTCTCTTAAGTGCCAGACAAAAGTTTCACCATCTATACAACGTTTCCGTTGGTTTTTGAATTCGAAGGCGCATGTCGCGTTATTTTTATTAGATTCTGAGTGAAACCGTGGCCTTAGTTCATCAATTCTCAGTGCGAAAGGAAAATCGGGTAGACGAGGAAAGGAAGTTGTGGAAATGAACATTTTGTACTTTGGTGAATGTTGCTCTTGGAAAACAGTTCAGGGGTGACTTTCTTGAGTAATGTCGCGTTTAGGAAAAAGCGGAAGACTTCTTTGTTCTTCACTTCATTTTTAGGGAAAACTTGCGGGAGATTCGTCAAATTTCATACGATTTACATCCACTTTGCACGATAAACTTTCGTCACAGCCCGCGTCAAAAACTGGGACAGTTACGAAGTTGTTCAAACAAACTTTTTCCTACCACGCCCGAAAGAATCTTCCTGTACGGCAATGAACTCAGACAGGAGCGACTCTCACCAAACAGTATTTTTTCGCTTCCAACTTCCGTTTGACAAAAGTACAAATTTAACGTTGTGGCGATAAGTCGTTACAAACGATGCTGTTGACGCTTGAGCGTCATGCATGCTTCCAACTCGTGCTTACGCTTAACTTCACGCCAACCCAGAAAACAGAACCGAAATCCAACTTTAACTCGTTTCCGCAGGCTTCGTGCAGTCAGTCACGTTTTGACAAGTGCCTGCGAGTTTGATTATCGTGGAAAACGTCGCTTGTATTTCCGAATTTTACTGAAATCAAGTTATTGTAGTGGTTGTTTGTTTACAAATTTGCAATGATGCAAATCGCTCAGTAAAATTTTTAGTCGACTGAGCAGTTGCTTGTTTCTCAGTGGTTACGACATTGTCCATGTGATGTACGTCAAACCAATTCTCTTGTATCAGAAAAGTAGTCCGTCTTTATTTTGTATCTTCTAAGCAGATAAAGTAAACTATGCTGGTCTGCTCAGTTTCCCATTTCTAAGAACGTGTTTGTGGAAGAAGCAACAAAATGAATTGCAATGATCAGTTCTTCTAATCACTTTCCAGACTAGTAACTCTGCTAGACCCCAACCCTGGCATGTATACAAAATAGCAGCACAATTGAAAGCAAGTGAAATTTTCTAAACTTGCGTCCAGCTACCAGTAACCGTCGCCAGCAAAATTTTCTAGTACAATCTACAAGTTCCAATTTATTTTTTTCAAATTCCGCTTATTTCTGTTCAACTAAATAGGTTTGTTTGACAAAGGCGGGCCTGTCTGTCCTGCTGTAAAATGTGCGCTGACCTCCGCGTGCAGGTGACTCCCACTGCTGCGTTGTATGTGACGACGCAACGTTGTGTGCGTTTCGTGCGCAGAGACTCGCGTCCGAGTTGAACATGTACGAGTCGCAGTCCTCCGAATTCAAGTACGAAATTGAGCGACTCGCTCGGGAGCTGCAGGACGTGAAAAAGAAATATTTTCTCCATAAGAAGAAAGAACAGCAGCAAAAGTAAGTACTTGATGACTTCGCGTTCCCGTGTTTAACGAGAAGCATTCACTTTGCATCAAAAGTCCATGGTACCCTGATCATATAAACAGGGAAAAGTAAGACTGGATTAACGGTCGAATTTCTGATTTTTGCTTATTCTTGCGACTGAAGCTGAACCACGACGGAAAATCAACAAACGGTCGCGTTTCTTATTATTCTCAATTTATTTGCAGACGATAGCAAAGGCTTTTTGAAACAAGTTAATCTTTAATCCTTTGCTTGAAAACAACGGACTCGCGTTTCGTTGCTGCCGAAACGCGCGGTGGTCGTGATTGCTTCGTGCTTCCTGTGAAGCGAGAACGATCAGAGTTAAGTTTGTTGTCACTTGCGCTTTTTTCCAGCGCTGTACTTAACAACAAAATGCATTCCGCAACGTTCATAGCCTTGCTGCGTCTCCCCACCACTTTACTGCGGGTGCGCGCTTTACCCGTTGTTATTTCTTTTCAGAGAGCGCGAGCGTGCACTGGCGCAGGCAGGAGCGCCTGCCATACAACCGCAGAGAGCGGAGGGTCCGCGTTTCACAGGAGGCGGTTTCAGTCTGAAATCTCCGACCAAAGCAGTCGCTTAGCGAGCACGGCCGCTGTACTGGCTGTGTCACCGTCCTTCGCTATTTTCAACTCTCTGTTCTCACGGCACTCTGCGTACGTTTACCGTAACCTTTTTCTTACGCATAGATTTTAAAATGCTTTCGTTTCTTTCAACAAGCTCGGCTGAAAACGTCAGACCACTGCGGGAAGAACTGATTTGTTGGATTCTACTCGTTCGTATTTGACAATAAACTTCGTTTCCGACGCATGCTTGGTTCGCGAAAGTAAGTCACTCGGCATGCACGCTTAACGAAGATTTATTTGCAAAAAGCAAACACTGATGCGGTCATGAGCTTCACAAGCGCTGACACTGAGCAGTGGAATCATCGATGGTTGCCAAACAACGATTGCACAAGTTACATCAACACAAGTCCGATCTTAGCCCCGTTGAACTTTGAGTCGGCCGGCTTACTGTCGGATAAAGCCATTCGACTCTCTGCTCATGGTGGCATTTCTCAACACACATGTAAATGTGGATAATAACTACTTTAAGATGCGTCCGGTCATGCTAGTGGTCAGGTCGCGGTGTAGTTGTATCTTCAAAATGGCAACTTAGTCATGAGAAAACACGAAGCCACGAACCTGAAATTTCAGTCCGTCAGTAGCAGACCACTGCTCCAGCGACCGCAAACGCGTCCAAGCAATAACATCGGGCATCAACAAAGGACTTCTGGTAAAATGACTGCTCTTGTTCATAACAAGCTGCTTAAATTAAGCTGAGAAAACGTGAACAATCAATATATATCTGAACAATCAGTTTATATCTGATTGTTTTGGTGATTATTTGAGAACAAGGTGATGAAATACTGTGATAGAGAAACAAATTCGCGCGTGGCTTTCTTTCCAGAATCATATGAAACTAATAAAAGCCGCTTTCTTCCACTGTATTGTCGTAACCTTTCTTTTCCGCGTGCTTGTTCCAGGACCCAGAGTAACTTGGTAAGCTCTTTCCCTTACCCAAAGATATCTGTCAAAAAGAGTAAATCTTTGTGGTTGTTTCATAAAAAAGGTTTTCATGTTCACACAGTTCGCTAACTAAGGACTGTTTTTAAGCTGAATAGCGTTACTTTTGTTGGAATAAGGTGTTTCCCTGTAGTGATGGCGCCACGTTTTGCTGGTAGAGACTGAATAACACTTTTATTCACAAACAGAGATACGACCACTGCGGTTCTTCAAATATCATTAACTTTTTAAGTTATTTTCGTATTGCTGCTGCCATCGCGGTTGTTCGTCAACTGAAATCAGGGGTTGAGCTTTGTTAAAATCTTGTCCCTGGTCACAACGCTGCCAACGTGTTTTGTACAAAACCGCGTTTTTCCTCATGATCAAAGCATGTGCCGGGAAGAAAACAAGCATGCTCGCGAATATACTGCAGACAGAAGGAACGATGAAGTGCACACGACACAAGCGCTAACACTATTAGAGAATTAACGGTGACATGATTGGGACAAAAGGTTGGCAACCAGCAAAACTATTCCAGCGCAAAATCTCTACAATTTACAAGAAAATTCTCAAAAATCGAGAAACTTGCGCTGAAATTTTGAATTTCCGAAAATTTCGCTGAAGAGTTTGTTTTGTTTTCTCTCTGATTGCCGGCCTGGGCAGGAAAGGAGCTGCATGTCTTTCTACAACTTTTGAAAAAATGGTTTTCAGACGATTTAATTTGGTTGAAGCGAAGACAATATCAAAATTTCTGAAGGTTGATCAACGCCCGAATAAATATCGCCGTTTTGAACATGCACCACCCACAAAATTTCAGCACAATGCTGCGTCGCCCTGAGACACCCAAAGCGAGAGTCGAATCCCCGCCCTCCGCGTAACAGCAATAAATAGAGCTTTACCCACTCGACCAAATAGACTCTACTATTGCCGCTACGAATTTAACGTTGTATGTGACGAATCACCCAGCCACAATGCATCCCTACTTTTTTCAAGCTCATCGCGCACCCACAAAATAAAATCTCGCTGTGCTCGAACCCAGCCCGTGATGAGATACACGTTATACTAGCAATCTTACCCTTTCACAGCTTTTATCATGACCTTGCTCGTCTTTCGCATCTGACGAATTTAGGGAGAAGAAACCAGCTACAAGGTGTCCAATGCCGGCGCCAATAATCACAGACACTACCAGCCATACGTTGAACGTCATCACTATCAGCATGAGAACATATGCAAGAAACATCTGAAAATTGTACAGATACGCGTCGTTACATGCTGACAGGTGTAAGCACATATCAGAAGCCGATGCTGTCTGAGCAGAAATCACGGCATTAACTTTTTCTTACGCAATACATCATTTAAACCTTTCTGGTCAAGAGGCGTGCATATAAAGCCATTTAAGCCTACGTTGTATATTGAACATCATATTTGCGTTACTTAGACTCTGACAAATATTGGGTGCAAAAGTTGTCAGCAGTGAGTTGATTAATTCTCACATTACTAACGGAGCACTTATATGTAGAGCGAAGTGCGTGCGGCCGAGGCACAGGCAACCTCTGCATCACCTTAAACAAATCTCTTAACGTTCAACGTTTCACCTGTAACCATTGCTTGCGGATTTAAGGACTACGGATGCGTAGTGTTATGTGAACTTGATTTTTTGTTATTAAAAATTTACTGATGGATTCAAACCCTTCCACCTTTGTGGAGACTAGGTACTTGAATACAGATATGGGCAAGCTTGAATCATCGCATGAAAAAGGAAGCAGAGCGCAGTCGGTTAATTCCTCGAAAGTTTACTTCAAACCTAGAACTTTAAATTGTTTTTGAAATGCCTGCTGAATGCTTAAGTAGAAATGATGGTACAACGACGGCTGGACGCGTTTTATGCATTTTGGAAATTCGAAATAATCACGTAGATCTCTATCTCACAAGCATTTGCTAAAGACTTATTGCAGTGTTATCCAATGTTCACAATTTTGGATGAGAGACAAGAAGAAAGGTGAGAATTAGACAAAGTGGGTGATCTACGTTCCATGTCCTTCTCTGATTTAAAGTGCCTTAGTCTAGTCCAGGAGTCGCTAACATGAAATATTAAAAGAGCCTTTCGCAACCGTTTCTTATCGAAAACAAAACACTGTGGAAACCACAGAACACGTTTGACATCTAAACGGAAGATAATACTGCATGTGTTGCTTTCTTTGCTTGAATAAAATGTATAACAGCTATAGTACCAAGCGGTAGAAGTACTCGATAGATCTTTTAAGCACGTTTATCTTTAATGTTACGAACTCACAATAATATCTCCATATTTACAATTACATTAAAAAAATAGCGATGAAGATAAAAACAAACGTAGCCTAAATTAAACCCTCAATATTTAGTTTCAGAAGTAAGAGGGAGTGACAACAGAAGGATGAAAGGGATACGTGCTGCTCCGGATTCGCGGTTTGCCAACCGTTGATTATTTTTATTTCCATGGCTTCTGCAGCGATGATGTCTCTTACAGCGTGCTTGCAAAATCTACTCGTGTCCAGATACAGCAAACTTGTGGGTATCGGAGAACATAGAACCAGTCCCGTCGCCACGGGGGGCTTTGGCGGGCTTAACCACCCCAAACAAAGCTCCAAGACCCCAAAAATTGAAAAATGAAGCACTATGAATAGTGAAGTTTTTGTCACAGCCCCCCTGCACAAACGTAAAGCCTTCCCCATTGAAGACTTTCTGGCGATGGTTCTGCATAGAACTACATCATTTAAAATTTTCTTTTCAGACCTTTATCAAAAAGCATACATAAGCATCACTAAAATCACACTTAACCTCCCAACTTTTTGGAAAATTAGAAGTAGGCTGAGGTCAATTCTTGTCAACCTGTATCATGTGCAGAATGCTCTGTAAAAAGTGAAAAATCCAGAACTGTGGTAACCGTAGAACAACTTTTCTTTCGTCTGTGTCACTGAAGGATTCACCCCGATTTTCAGGGATGACCTGAAATGTACAGAAAAATTTTGATAGCTGAGTATGTTTGAACAAAGCAATAAAGCAATGGGTTTTGGGGTTAAAACCCCCCTTGAGCTTGATATTTTACAAAAACTTTATTACCTTCGCAAGGAGATTAAGTGTTTTCGCATACTTTCTGCTTGTTAATTTGTCGACTTAATGCAAATACCACGGAATAAATTTGCATGCAAATTTCAAGGAGCATTGTAAATGGGCTAAAAAAGTAATAATTAGGTTTTGGTGGAAATCTGGGTTATCGTCTCCATCCAGAAACCATCCCACCACATTTTGCAGACCTTTCGTCCACTACGCATGTTTAAGGTCGTGTTCCGCGACAGTTCACTTTATCCGAAACCATTGTCTTTATATTGTCTGCCAAGGGCGTACGCAAGGGTGGTGGGTGG
>Ga0210059_1005912_pt1 | contig 19665 bp, 16 predicted proteins | sample Ectturendosymbi2_FD_188042 | JGI IMG/M metagenome (GOLD analysis project Ga0210059, IMG submission 188042) | Ecteinascidia turbinata endosymbiont from Florida, USA - Sample 2 (SPAdes) (version 2) | ecosystem: Host-associated > Tunicates > Ascidians > Unclassified | place: Key West, Florida... | reverse complement strand
GCCGTGAGTCCGTGACTATCCCAAAATTTAGCTCGGTTCGGCCCAATGTGCCTAACCAAAATGTTAACTTGACGTCAGGAAAATTTCTATTTTGTTTTCTTTTAGTGACATAGGCCTAATTTCCTAGTAGTATAACTGGCTCTCACATTTACCCTCAAATTAAAATTTCTGGCTCAGCCCCTGGCAGAGGTTGCTAGAGATTACAGAGATCAGAAAAAGAAAGCTTTAGCAATAAATGAAAAACTTGATCACAAATTTACTTCACTGCTTTCTGTTATGGTCATCGTACTTGGTGGAGTACAGATTTGTTCTTGAGAAGCTTTTACGAAACGAGCAGGATTGCAGCATTTCTTGCGAAATGTAGTCTTTCTTCTTAGACCTCCTGCGGCTGCACAAAAAAGTATTTCAGAATCGTATCATGAAAACATGCACAGTTACCAGTTTTGCCTCATCGGTATATGAAAACACCTCAAACCAAATTCGACGAAAAGGTTTTGTTTATCACGCCAAGCAACAGATGGTGAAAACGAATACGACAGAGTTGTCTTGACACTTGAAAGGGTAACATCAGGCCACGCTTAGTTACAACAGCGACAATGTTGCCACACATCTTACCACAGATTCTTGGAGGTTCACGTTTGGAGCACTTGAATGACGAAAGAGAACTGCTTGCGTTAGTAGTCTGCTGACTGCAGGTGTCATCCTCCATATAGGCATGTCGCTACATAACAAAATAACGAGGGTTGCTTAACTGGCTGTTTTCTGCTGAAGCCTTACAACCAAAACTTCTTGTGCAACCATTTTACTGGTATGTCTATGACGTCATAATAAAGTTGCGAAACTGCAAAAAAATACACTGTCTATCGAAAGGAATCCTTTCCCAGCAAAGAATTAGACACTAAGACCTTACGAAGTGTATATTTCACCCACCCTTGTTCAAACTGGATCAAAAAACGGTTTTGCTTGTCACGTCAAGCAATGCGATGATGAAAACGAATACAATATAGAGCTTTCTTGACACTTGAAATGTAACATGCAAAAAATTCATGATAAAGTTGCAACAAATGTATTAGCTGCAAAGAAACAAAATAAGACTACGCATGCGTACAAGGTACAAAAATGCCGCGTATGAAAATACATACAATTTCTTTGCACTCGGTTTCAAAATAAAACCTTCAGTTGCTTTGTCAACCTACTCTACAGATGTTGTAGCACACAGTAAAACACGTTATAGTAACCCACCTATTCTGACACACGAAAACGACCAGCAAACTGTGTTTTGAAAAAAACTGAAGTAGCAGTAGTAGCCTGACTGGAAAGTCAACATTTAATCATTAACTGCCACAAAACTTCCTTCCCCGCAAAAAATCTTATTGTATTCGAACGGGAAGCAATTCGATTTTGACGTTGCTCATATAACTGCTCTTTTCTTTGAACTTTTTTTTGCCAAGGGTAGTTTCTGCTGGAACCACTGCACTACGTGAGAGTAATGAACGGAGTTTGGTTGAAGTTTTTTTTGCACAACCATTAACGATTCAGTAAACGCAGGAGGCAGCCAACGTGCTTTGGGCATGTCGTCACGATATTGTCAACATGCGGCTTGACCAGCGGTCATATTGAGATGCATGGAAACTCGCAAGACCTTGGCGTCATCAATTGGATGGACAAACGATCCTGCCACTTGGTCAGGAGTCATGAATCAGAATGTTAGCCTAACATTGTTAGGGGCTATTTAATCCAAGTAGGACCGCCCACAATCACAACAGAATTTTCGTCAGAAACGAGAGTGATAGGACGGTTTTACTTTCACTGCAATAGAGTACTGCCAAATGGTGAAACGGTACGTCATCCATGTCTCGGCATCACCCTTTCGTAAATCCGGCCCTGATTACGAGCACGGCTGTCCACGTTTGTATATTTACAATAAAATTATGTCATGAGTTTGCATTCAATTTATCAAGAAAACCTCGTGAAATCAGTTATCTAACAGTTACCGGTTATTCCGGTCGGTAAGCTAAAATACAAATATCCGGACATATCCGTTGTCCGGATAGTAAAAATGATTGATATCCGAACTAATCCTAAATAAGCCCAACCCTATTTGACCAAAAAGTGAGGTCGGTACACGTTTGTGGCGATAACTCACGAATCACTGAAGCTACGACAAGAACTGAAACATTTTGGGAAAGGTATTGAAATTCCGCATCTTTTGCGATATTCTGCGTCAAACTATGACGTCATTGTGACGAAAGGCAAGGGGAAAACCCGTGTAGCCTAAGAAAGCATGTCACTGAAAATTTCAGAGTGGTTTACTTGAAAAGGCTGTACAGCCCAAACTGTTGACGTTAGAAAAAATTTTTCTGTGTATGAAATGTTTGGGATGAGTTGGTCTTTCGAAAAAAAACAAATTTTTGGCCAACCTTTATTTTCGAAGGAGCAAGAGGGGTAAACGTCTGAAAAATGGTGGGGGGCGTATTTAGATTTTTTGTTTTGAGACCTCATATCTCCTGTTTGAGAAGGAGCAATGTTCCGAAACTTGCAGAATATGTTCATAGGCATCTTCTACACAATCGTTGCGAATGTCAAGCAAAAAAATGAGAAGAGAAAAAGTTATGGCACTTTTTGTAAACCCCACTTGTACACGTAAAAATGATGTACAGTATTTTTCACTTTTTAGTGCTAAGTTTGAACGCTTCTGCAGCTCAGAGTAAAGGAGATACAAAAAACTTTCTGTGGACCAAATGTCTGTTTTATGGCGAACTTTCCAGGAAAAAAAAATTTGGCCTAAGTGTGTGTTTTCGGGCTCCCGGGGAGGAAAATGCAAAAATGTAGGGGGTAAAATCTAAAAATTTTGACATTGTTCGTCCACCACTGGACCCTAAACTTTCAGGACATGTGCTCACAACCATCTGACACAATCGTGCCAAGTTCCGTTACCTAAATTTCACTCATAAAAATTGTATGCGATATACCGCATTGTAACCTCCACGCGCCATCTTGTCTGTCGGGACATAAATATGCAACCTGCGGTCGTCGCGCGCCGCAAGACCTAACTTTCACATTTTACTACAAATTCTCATGATATTCGGAGGATATCTTCTGACAGGCATCTTTTACCTTCCTGCCAAATTTCGTTGTGAAGTGTTGACCCAGACAAAAGTTGCGCTGGATTACCGCTAAGCACCTTACGCGTGTTTCTGCACACCGCAGGGCACGCGCCACGTGTCACGCAATAGCTGACTCAGTTTAGATGCGCTCGTAGTTTATTCGATAGGACGACATTTCATGATGCTCTTACACATTTATGTAAGGTCTCGTTGCAAAATAAAAGTTATACACATTTTTTCCATCGCTCCCAGAAGGCGTGCGCATTATCGCAAAACAGCATCTGAAGTTTCCTTCCACTCGAACTAAGCTGCTCTGCAAACAAAACAAAAAAACATGTTATTCCTTTTCCGGTGGTGTAGTACAAACAGTTTCCAACCACGGCCCAGGAGGCACTCTTTCCGTGGTCACTAGGATTTTTGGTAACCCAGGATCCTTCGCGGGAAGAAACCGCCATATTATAACGTGGGAGATTTTGATAAGTGTGAAAAAACGAATATGCGCCGGAAAACACAAGCAGAGAAAAATATGCGACAAAACATACAAGCAGAAGAGAATGTGCGACGGGTAAATTAGAATAATGCAAAATGCGGCAGATTTTACAAGCAGAGAAAAATATGCGACCAAACATACAAGCAGAAAAGAATGTGCGACCGGTAAATTAGAATGTTGCAAAATGCGGCAGATTGCACAAGTGGAGAAAAATAAGCGACCAAACGTACAAAGCAATAAACTAAGTTCAGTGACGCAGCCAGTAATTTTGTTAGGGAAGGGGCCAGTCACTTACGTCGTAAGTTTTCAAATTTCAGATGATATGCTTTTTACTAAGATGATTTCGATGTCACAGCTCAATTTCGGGTCTATTACAACAGGATGTGACATGAAATAACTTCAATCAGCCGGCATCAAACAGTTGCAAGTGATGCGAAGCACAAGCAAAAATTGTTTTCAAGTTTGTGGGGCGTATGGTCTCATTCTGGCTGCGCTACTGACTAATCAAGCCCATGGAACTGCCTGTAGCAATTCCTGCCTGAGGTGAAACACAAGGACACATTACAAGTGGGGCACCTGAAGCGCGTACATGCCCTCGCGCCCTGTCCTCTGTCAGTACAATAGCGCGCAATCTGATGCACGGCCAAGGACCGTAACGTGGTCATCGCCGCTTAGTCTTACACCGCTGAGAGGTCGCATTGCACTGCTGCGTCGCACCTTAGCATGGTCAAATCTGATACTTGCGTACCAGTGGCCAATCACCTAAACAAACTCCTGGAGCTCCAGCTCAGGCCGGTGCGAGGTCTCCTGGGTGTAAATGATGTGAGCATTGACCACTGCCATTTGCATCAAGTGATTGAAAATCCTTTTGTACCACTTCCGCGATCGATTCGCAAAGAGGTACGCTTTGCAGCGTTGATCTATCAAGTCCAAACCACCCATATGCTGGCCATAATGGGAAACAGCCGTTGGACGCAAAATCTGACGAATGCCAGACGGAGCGTTCCTGTCACGAATGTCCACCGTGGAACAGGTGTTATTGTCCAGTCGACAAGAGCGAAAATCGACTGGTGTCGCACCAAGCGAGGGCCAGCTTACGGTCATTGCGGCGGAAGACAGGCGGATCACCCTTCTTCAAAGGCAGGCTTGATGGTCGTAGGTCGTGTGGCATCCCTTTCCGAGTCACACTGCATGTGCCACACAACCCACAACCATTGCCTTAAGTAGTTCAGCTACGTCAGGAGAGGTGTAGTAACTGTCCATGAACACGAAGTGCCCCAGAGCAAAATGCGGGGCTATCAAGGTCTGCTCCACTTGATATGTCAATGACAGTTGTTCAGACCGAGGATCATTGTCCGCCTCTTGGCCGCAGTAGAGAACCTACTGCAGCACATAACCCGATTCAGCCTCGCACACGGCAAAAGCCTTGAAACCTCATTTGTCCGGCTTCCTGGGGTTGTATTTCTTCAGGGTGCTGCGTACCTTGAAAGCAATGGTCATCTCATCAAGCGAGAGCTTTTTCCTGCCTGAAAATTGGCGCTGAACCGGAGAAGGATCAAGCGCAACAGATTGCGGATCTTGAACAAGCGCTCGTGCCCGGGCTGACCGCGCGGAATGAACTCGCTGTTGTCGACGAAGTGAAGCTGGCTCCAAATTCGTACCCAGCGGTTCCGGCTCATGACCTGCGAATAACATGGTGTGCAATAATCACGAATTTGTCTTTGATTAGTAACACCCATGCACAAATAAACGCCAAACAGTGTTTCATTTCGGCCACTGACACTTCCTTCAGAAATTTCCGCTGCCTGTCTTGAATATCCGCAAACGCGTTGATAGTCTGCATGTAGCGGCTGGTTTCCACTGCTATGAGTTCCCAGAAGTCATCTTGAAGGAACAGCTCCAGGAACTCGTGGGGCTCCGCGTTCGCCATGTCCGTTAGACCAGTGTATCCCCGCTGCTGCGAGAATACGGACAACCACGCGCTCCTGTCAGTTGCGTCTGACTGGGGCTGTTCCGCCGACCAACCTGGCGATGGCGCCGGTGCCGCAGGCCACCTTTGGCCTCGACCACGTTTTCCACACCTGGGTCTACTGGAAGCAGCTACACGTGTGCCTCGACGCCTCCTGACAGGACCGTGGTGGTGCTACCTGAAAAACACAGATGTACTCATGACAAAACAAGCTTGCACTCAAAGAAATATATAATTTTTGCCTTGGCAGCGAAAGTGTACGCATTACAACATTACAACTTTACCAATCGTACTTGTAACCTCTTGGTTGGCGTTGCGCTGAATTTGCGATTGACCTCGGACGGGATGTGTGCGAATTGTGGTGCGAACAAGCAACAATACAGTGATTGCGGCGCTTGATCTCTTTGTTGCTTTCTGCCAAAGTGTGAAGCTTTGCACATGTGCCGCTCGAGCTATCAGACCGCACCAAAATGGTGCTGTGACCGGGATTTAAAAGTCGTGCCAGGTGCGGCCTTCACAAAACGAACGTGCGAATCGGTGCGGTTCATTGTAAAGAGGGGATGCTGTTGCAACCTCTTGGTTGGCGTTGCGCTGAATTTGTGATTGACCACATAGGGGATTTGTGCGAATTGTGGCGCGAACAAGCAACAATAGAGTGATCGCGGCGCAGATCGCAACACACTCATAGTTCCTTGGCAAATTTTACCAAGTGCACATTTTAAGTATTAGCTTGGCAACAAAAATTACCTGTCACAGTAACACTTGGCACATGTTAGCTTGTGCTTGGTACATCCGTGGTAGTGGTGCTACCTGAAAAACACAGATGTGCTCATGACAAACCAAGGTTGTTTTCAAAGAAACATACAGTTTTTGCCTTGGCATCAAAAAGGTAAACATTACATTGCATCTTTACATGTGCACACATGCTTTTAGGCTACAACACATGCTTTTAGTGTGCACACATGCTTTTATGTGCACACATGCTTTTAGGCTACTACATGCTTTTAGGCTATTAGCTTTGCAACAAAAATTACCTGTCACAGTAACACTTGGCACATGTTGGCTTGTGCTCGGTACATCTGTGGTGGTTGTGCTTCCTGAAAACACAGATGTACTCATGACAAACCAAGCTTGTTTTCAAAGAAACACAGTTTTTGCCTTGGCATAAAAAATCTAAGCATTACATTGATCTTTACATATGCACACATGCTTTTAGGCTGGGCATCAAAAAGGTAAGCATTACATTGCATCTTTACATGTGCACACATGGTTTTAGGCTTGGCATCAAAAATCTAAGCATTACATTGCATCGTTACATGTGCACGCATACTTTTAGGCTTGGCATCAAAAAGATAAACATTACATTGCATCTTTACATATGCACACATGCCTTTAGGCTTGACATAAAAAATCTAAGCGTAACATTTCAATCTTTTCAATTACACGCAAACTTTTAAGCTTGGCATCAAAAAGGTAAGCATTACATTGCATCTTCACATGTGCATACATGATTTTAGGCTTGGCATCAAAAATCTAAACATTATATTGCATCTTCACATGTGCACACATGCATTTAGGCTTGGCATCAAAAAGGGAAGCATGATATTTCAATCTTTTCAATTGCACGCAAACTTTTAGGCTTGGCATAAAAAATCTAAGCATTACATTGCAATCTTTTCAAGTAAACATGTTGTGGACAACAACAGTGATGTCAAGTAAGTTTTTATGACAAAGTCTAATGATAACCCACAAAAGAAAATCTAGTTGCAAACCTTCTGCCGTTGCATTTTCATCTTGTGTGTTGACTGTGTTGACAACACAATCATTAGGTCCAACAAAAACATGTACTTCTCCCTCATCATCATGGGAATACACAATAGGTTGATCATTTGTTCAGTCGCCACAGCGAAAAAGGGTGGTGCATTTAACCTTGTATAGCAACTGTACATCGTTTCAAAGTATCATCACTGAAATTGTTTTCAAAAATATGATAAATATGTTAATCTGTTAGTTTTATACAACAATAAAACGCAGTTAGGCAAGCTTTCGACGAATCAGCCGACCAAGCCTTGATTTCATGACTTAGCGATGATTCGGGCTTACATATAATTATATTCAGATTAATCTCCAGACAGGCGACTCACTCGAATCTATCAGCAAATTTTTTTGATAGGACATCGAGTTCACGAAACTCTAAGCATCCTCATTCCTGAAACTTTATTGGAAAGAACTGTCAGATTAATAAGAGAGTTTTACAAAATCTTCAAAAATTTTGCGCGATTTTAATAATTTTTTTCAGATTTTCTGCACACTTGTAACTGTAAGGTGTAGAGTGGCTACTGCAACCCATGAGCTGCAGCATATCTCCTACGACTATGTATACGACAGTTGTACGGGCCATTTCTTTAAAACGCCCAGCAATTTGCACTTGTTTCTTCCAGATCAGCGTTATCATATATTGTTAAACTGATATTTGCAGGGACGGATTTAGGGAGCACGGGGCCCTAAGCCATCTTAGTTTTTGGGGCACCACGCAAGTGTGACCTAATTGACCGTTTGTCTGAAACGCGTGAAAGTATGCCCCTCTTATGTGTAGTGCCCCACTCAAAAATCTATCTTTTGTTGTGCCGACTTTGGTTCTACAATTGCCTTAGATCTTCAATAGAAATTAAAGCCTTTCCTACATTCTTCCAAAGAACAAGATCCAGGGCCCGCGCCAGAAAAAAATATGTGAGGGGGAACAAGGACTGAAGAAGTGAGGGGTCACTGGATATGATCACCAAGTTCTACCTTTCCACATAAAAATCGTCCTATTTATTACTGACTTCTCGTTTTCCACAGGCAATCTACGTTTATTACTGTAAATAGTAGAAAGCGAATCATGCGTACGAAGTGTTTGTCTAAATCAGCAATGTCCAACCCAAATGGCTTACTGGGCCAAAAATCATGTCGCTGTCTTAACCAGGGTCGCACATCAAATGACTTATTTAGATCTGAGCAAACCAAATTTAGCTGAAGCTAATATACTGAAAGCGTTCGAATCCTAATTTCAATGTTTGCAGACGTGATAAAGTGGCACTGAGGAGACCACCTGCATCGAAAATGTCAAATTCAAGGTTATCAAAATAAGGAATGGTTGCCAGTATGTAGGATACTTTATTACAGCGAAAACCTAAACTGGGCCGCACAAAACCTTCGCCTGGGCCGCGGGTTGGACATAGCTGGTCTAAATGAAACCAATCGTACTGAAATTTAAAAACAAAGTTTTACAACGTTGCCATTTGACTTTTAAAATAACTGCTGTCTGTGAGCAGTAGCACTAAATTTTTGCAGGACTTTGTCTTTCCATTCTCCGCTCAGCTTTTTAATTAAGTCTCATTCAAAAGCTAGTTGAACAAGCTGAGCTTTACGTGAATGGACCATTGCCCGCCTGTTCTTCCTGAAAATGTTTTAAGGGCTGAGAACGAGTTTTCACACATACTGTAACAGTTGAGGCTCCTAATGTCACAGAAAGCTTGAGGGCATGCAGTGCAGAGGGCATAGCCTTAAGGACGCCGTGATGTTCTGATGAGTCTTGATGCGGTCGTCTTCTTATCACTGCGACCTGTGACAGTTGCAAAGTACTGCTTTGCTGCGCTGCATTCGGTGTCCACAATCGTAGAGTTTGTCAAATCTTGCAAAGGCTGAATCGCTTTTGCGTCTGAGAACGTGTCGCTTTTTAAATACAGAGAGACAAGTGCCCTTGGTAGCTTGGAGTTACGCTCGTTGAAGCGAGCACTCATTTCGCGCAAAATGTGATCCAATACGCTGTAATATAATCTTCGTAATTCGACGTTATTCATTGCGTTGACTCCAGTCGTCTCATAAACAACGCAGTCAGTCAGCCGTGCACTTGCAAATCGCTGTCGTTTTGCTGGAACATCAAGTGTATCTGGCACAGTACTCAACAGGTCATCTAAGGGTTTGTCAGAGCGAAGGTCTTCAATGCATTGAACCGCTGACAATACCAACTGCATTCCTGTTGAAAGATCCGTGTCCTCCGCCTGCAGAATTTTGTTGGGTGGGTCGAGCAAATTTAGCACCTGGAGAACACAGCACGTCACGTCAGTATTGCCTTGGGATTAACCGTTTACATCAGATAAACCCGGTGTGGAATGCATTTACTTATGTACAGTAGCTATCGTACTGGTGTATCGTTACATCCAAGACATCGCTGCTGTAGAGATCTCGCAAACGAACTTCGGACTTGGGCAATAATTCGTACCTTCAAAAGCGACCTTTGTGCCCGTCGCTGACCTAGGTTCTAACATCACCCGACACACTCTTTCCAGTCTGATAATAAACTATGAAAATATTTGTCGGCGCTCCGGCAAAAAGTTACCCGTAACTTGCTGTGCGTTGCGCTCTTTGTTATCCCTCGCAGTGTAACTTGTTTTGCGTTGCTCCCCTTAATCCTTTCCTTATTATCACCGACCGCCGACTTCAATTTCCAGTAGTTGCGGAGTGCCACTTTTCTAGTTCTCACCATTGCGAATGTTAACAACCAGAACTAACAGCATCTCAATCTCTTCGTAAACTCGCACTTATGACATTTCAAGTATGCGTACGGTCACATATTTACCGCATTTCTCGACGCCATTTGCGTCTCCAACGAACGCCGACATGCTGCCGGATTTTCTGAAAATCATTACCGACGATATTCGTTAAGAATACTGTCCAAAACTTACGAGTGTCCGGTTGGTATTCTGATAATAAATCAGAGATCCCATTATTTAACATTTTGTCGCTAACTCTCTGGCTATCAGCTAACTCTTACACCAAACCACTATCTGCAGTCATGCCAATCATTATAGATGGGACAAAATACAGTACCTCATGTTGAGATTTGCCGCAGAGCAGGCACAACATCCTCGAGACGATACTCCTCAGAAGACAACTGAGGTGGCTTGGCCATGTGATAAGGATGCCTGGTAACAGACTTCCCCGCCGCTAACTTTATAGTGAACTCTCCTGCGGCCGACGTTCGGTGGGGATTCAATAGAAGCGTTTTAGAGACCACATTAAGTCGTCCTTAAGCAAAGGCGGGATCCCTTTCGACAGACTTGAAGAATTGGCCGGGGACTGAGAAGAATGGCGTGCAGTTTGCGACAAGGGGCTCGCAACATTCGAACAGCAACATATTGATGTGGCAGTAGCAGACGGTATGCGCAGACATCAACTGCGCAACTAACCACCCCCAACAACAACGCGGGAGGGATCCGCCTGTACAGTATGTGACTGTGTTTGCGCCTCAGCCTTAGGACTGAGGAGCCACATGCGCCGACACAAAGAAACGCGTTGAGCAGCGTCATCGTCGAACTGACTGACAACTGAGAGAGAGAGAGAACAATAACGTTAGGTCATATTTAACGATATTCAGGCCTGTCGCCACGGGAGGGCTTTGGTGTGCTTAGCACCCCCAAACAAACCTACAAGCCTCCCTAAATTGAAATATGAAGCACTGTAAAGCAGTGGAGTTTTTGTCAATTTTTAGAACGTCAAGCACCTCTACGCAAACGTAAAGCCCGCCTATTACAGACTTTCTGGCAAGGTTCTGACGATAGTCACAAGCCTATGTTGGGTTTGACACATGCCCGTAACCAGGGAGGGCGCAGGGGGCGAAGCCCCCCTAAAATTTTTTCGCCCCCTCTGGAAAAATGTGTAGGACATAGTTTAAAAATATTGGACATAGTTTAAAAAATTTGTGCCCCTCTCAGAAAACTCTTCGCCCCACCTGATGTCCCAAGCTGGTTACGGGCCTGGTTTGATAGCTTTAATCATAGCAAATTAATCTTCATTACAGCTGAAAGTCACAATGCAGGAGAGGCCTTTATGTTGGCCCCCCTACTTTTTCCTTGGCCCCACAGTGGCCTCCCCACTTATTTAATTCTAGAATAGCCACTGATTAATCCACTTTTGTGCACGCCTTACTAGACGTTGCGTCGGTTACGATCAAACAGCAGTTAAGTTTCCTTACGGAACGGTACACGTAGTTCGCAATAATATCTCTTTGCAATAAACATTACTCAAGGTTAAATCTGTGTTTCTACGCTCCATTCGTGTAACAGGGTTGAAGTCTTATTTAACATGATAAGATATGGTTTCGGGATAAGAAGTGTTTGGCAGATTTAACTGTAAACCAATGTTTCCCAAACTGTGTGCCGCTGAAAAGGCTGAAGCGTGCCGCGAAAGTTTTATGTTTTGACAAAACCTTATGCTGCAAATCTTGCGAAAAGTAGGATTTCGCAAGGTTTGTGAAAAGCAGGTTTTCGCTTTCATAAAGTATGTGTGCCGCAGCCAAATTTAGAATGTATTAGTGTGCCGCAACATAAAAAAGTTTGAAAAGCGCTGCTGTAAACCCATATCTCGCTACTACATCGATGCGTAAGCACAATAGATATAAGTCACAGCAGGCCATTGGTTCTCCAAGTGCTCCGTACGGAGCCCCATGGCTCTGCGAGAGAAACCTCGGGGATCCGCGAGCTATTCATTTACTCATTAAAATGCTGACTTGGTTAATTTTGCAACTGTCCAAAGAAGCAATAACGGCATTAATAAAATTTATTGTGGGGCTCCGTAAATTATGGTCAATCTCTACATGGGCTCCATAACACCAAATGTTTGAGAACCCCTGCAGTAGGCTACATAAGCTCAACGCCGTTTAGCAACACAGGCAACGATTTAGTCAGAGGGCGAGCGTCAACAATTCCTTTAAGCACTCACCTTGTAAATAAGTTCTGCAATGAATAAGAAACTTTGCTCTGAAATTTCCCGTAATAATCCAGTCGCCTGCATACCTATTTCTGCGCCATTGGTTCTTGTGCTACTAATTTGATTGAGAAGTGCCACTATGTCTTGAAAGGAATTAAGCACTGTGCTCGTTGCCAAATGCCCTGTCCATCGCTGGTCAAGCAGTCTCTAATTTTTCACCGTTGTACGGTGACCAATTGCAGGTTTGCGAAAAAAAGTGTACAAACCATTACTGGCCTCAAAACAATCAATCTTGGACAGCTTGGTCCTCAGACAGAGTGTGGACAACTACAAGGTGCAACTGGTGGTTCAGACAATGCACATATGGTATTTCCCTGCCTTCCCTTTCCTGTAGCAGTCGCTTATTAACTCCTCCATGTTCGCCGGACATCGCTACCGCTCCATCATAAACCTGACTTAAAATCCTGGACGTAACCAGTCCAGCAGCGTCAAGCTCGGAGCAAATAACCTCGGTGAGCGCTTGGGCATCACATGAACTGCTGGTTGCTAAGGGAGTAGTCACTCCTTTACCATCTTCGTATCTTCACTAAAAAGGGCAGTGGCTATAGATACGCCTGTGGATCTTGAAATTCGAAAACTTATTCATACGCCACCTGTGACGTAACAGTAACGCACGACGAGAGTGCAGTAGGCTTGGTAGAAACGAAGTAAACGTAAAAGATAAACCCTAAACCTAACCCTAACTGTAGCCCTAACCAAATGCTAACCTAACCCTAAGCTAAGGCTAACCTAACCCCTAACGCTAACCTATCCCTAACCTAACGCTAACCTATCCCTAAGCCAGCGTTTCTTAACCTTTTTCTACCTCAGCACCTCTTTTAGTAACGCCTGAGCAGTCCAGCACCCCTACCATTGGCTAACTCCTTTGTACAAACGTATTCCTTTTACCTTTGACCGCCACATATGTGACCTTCCCCAGCATCCCCTGAAATTGATTTCAGCACCCCATTAATAAACCCTGCCATAAGCTAACCTAACCCTAATCTAATGCTAACCTAACACTAACCCGTAACCCGGAAAAAAGTAAAGAAAAAAAAACGAGACCTGACGCGAAAACCATTGGCGTAGCTGTAGCAGCCGTAACGCATAACCGTTACACCACGAGACCCACGCCGTTTGAATGATAAACTGACCCTTTTATTTGAATTGCGTCAGGCCAGGCGTATCCGTAGTCACTTCCTTAAAAAAGCAAAGAACTATGAAAATGTTCTCCACACCGGTAGGATCTCGGGTATTGTCAACTTTTAAAGTAAACCGCGAATCTCCTAACCTCTTGCACAATCGCTTCTTTGACAAAACTGCTCATCACGTCAATAAGCTCATTTTGGATTTCATGACTTGTATACGTAGCATTTCTTGGAACCGTTTTGACTATTTTCTGTCAACCGAGGGTCGTTTTTCATGGAAAAATTTAGCAGTGACAGAAAAAGCCCGCTTCCCCCATCCTCCATACTAGAAAATGCCTCATCAACTGTCCCTCTAAACGCCAACTGGTGAGTGCCTAGAAATTCTATAACATCAATTAGGGATGAAATATAGTACTTGTTCCTTTCTATTGCATTTGAATTGAGTAATGTGGAAATTTCCTTGCTGTTTGTTGACCGATTTTCTTTTTCTTTCCACATGACACAACACGCCAAATGATCTTTCGAATCAGCATGCTTGGAGAAGCCTTTTTTGGTTTCTGTTGCGTTTTTCCAGTCACGATACCCTTTTAGCGAAAAGGCTTGGTCAACACGTCTCCCCTGGGATTGAAACACGCATCGACTACTGAACTTGCAGTAAGAGTAGCAAAATGCCGCATCAACTTTCACCGAATACTCCAACCAGTCGCACTTTTCATACCAAGCAGAAAGAAAATATATATTCGTTTTTCCAAACAAAGCAGCGGGATATTTATGAAGCCTAACCTGTTTGGGTCGATCTTCGCTAAGATCGTCTGGAGTAACAACTGTCTCATTGTTGTCGACTCGGTCGAGAACAGAAGTCCTTTGCAACTGCAATTCATCTTGACTGGATGACATTGGCTGCGAATCTGACCTAACTGGGTGCTGGATCCACTTTCTCATATGCATTGTAATCTCGAAACAAACTGGCTCGCTGTGAGCAGTGCACAAGCAATACCGGGCCACCAAGAAACTTCGCGAAGTGAACTTCTACAACCACTGACCTAGCGCACAACTGATTCTAAGTTTTTGTGACGTCACAGTTTCACCTTTTTCGTGCCCCTTTGCTTGCGTAACTTGCAGCGCTTCATTCTTGCGAACCAGATCATTTCGAGGTGCGCTCGACATGAAGTCCTGTTTGAGGCAGTGATCGGTGTCAACTTCTGAGAAGTGAGAGGGCATATTCTGAGAAGTGAGGGTAACTGCACCTTGGTGACCCCCCGTACCGCCAAGCATGTGAGAATTAACAAGGGAACTGCAACTGCAAGGACGGTTGAAAAAGTATGTGCGATACAATTTGTGAAAGTTTTTTACACACGTCTGTTGAGAAGCAAACTTCTAAATAGTTGTTCCTTTCCGCACTATTAGGTCAAATGCGCACTATTTCCTCTCTCGCTCGTGTTCGTTCTGAAACTCGTTGTCACCGGGATTTTTCGCAAGAACGGTCGATTAAAATTTAAAAGTTTAAAATCAGGTGCGTTGCTTTCTCAGGGTCCTCAACACTGTTTCATCGATGATTCCCATCCGAGCTTATGCACTGTGTTTTTACCCACACCAGTGGAAATTTTTATCTACACCCATCCCGCACCGTGTTTGCCATCAACACCACGGAATTTTATCATCCGAACAGGACCGTACGGTCGGACATGGTGAAACGCTCTGATTTAGGCTATTGAAATTGAAATCTCCAAAAATCCGCCTCTAGTGGTTGCATTATACAATGCATATTTTCTTGTGGGTAAGCGTTCAGAATTGAGGGGGCACAACTTGAGAAGTGAGGAGGCACTGCCACCTGGAGGCCCCCGGTAGCGCCGGTCCTGGGTTACGTGCTTTGATGCAGTCAGATTGTTTGTATTCGTCCCTATTCTTTGCACACTACCATCGCATTTTACTCTGTGAATGAGTGATCGAAATTTGCAGTATCCGTTTGACTGATGGCGTGTCATGCCAAAATGCTTTCGCAATTTACCTAGACTCGACCAATTTAGGAATTAGCGCCCCACTCCGCAGTGGTGCTGTAACAAGTGTTACGTGTTAGCTAACAATAGTGTTAAGAATGTGTCTGTAATCCTATGGTTCTGTCTTCAATGCAGTTGCAAAAATATCTGTAAGACTGTAACCCTGTGATTCCGCCGGCTTCAATTCCTTGTACTATGTTGTGTTTTGTCTGATTTTATCAACCTGCGTTCTGCAGAGTGTGTGTGTTCATACTATGGACTTCGTGCCTGGCCATAAACAAATAAATTAAATTAAATTAAATTCAACTTGCGAAGGAAGTAAGCAACAGTTGAACTGTCCTGTCAACAATCAACGAAGACGATCTCGCCCCTGCGATAAAGTCAGAGCCGCATCAGTCGCACTCCATACCCCCAATTGGAGGGGGTCCAAGATGCCAGTCCCGCCACCACTTAGCACCCCAAAGAAAGCTTCGATCCCTAAATTAGAATATGAAGCACTAGAAATCAGTGAAGTTAGGGGGCCTTTTGAAAGAAAAGTGCATTACAGTTATTTTGGGGCCCCTCTCTTGAAAGCAAGGTATTTTCACATTACAACTGCTGTTGGGGGCCATTTGAAAGCAAAGTAGCCCCCTTATACATGGCAGTTGCTATTGGGCCCCATTTGAAAGCAAGGTAGGCTACTTTGCGCTTTACAGTTGCAAAGGGGGGCCCGAGTCAAGTGCCTCCCTTGCCTTCCCTTAAACACACCAATGTATATAACCCTGACAATGATCTTGTATGAGAATATGAAACCGATTGAACACGCTCTGCTTCATCCGATATGCGTACTTTCTCATCTGATGTGCGCATGTAAACACTGTCATGTAAAGTCATCTTTATATTATTGAACACACTGAAGTTGCTGATGAGTTCATCACTTCAAAAAGCACAGATATCACGCGATTTTTTATAATAACCTAGACACACAGGTCGACTGAAAAAACAGATCTGGGTGGAAAAAAACCCTCAGTGGGAGCCCTGGTCACATGCGGCAAAACGCCTACTCCCATAACTTGAAGTGAACTTTTGAAGATTTATTGCCGTGTTATCGTTACGCAATAAAGACCAAGAGTACAACAATCGGCTAGCAAGTTTCGCAACCTACTTCTGCTGGCAAAGGAGCGAACTGCGCACTTGCGCTAAGCGTGTCGGGGGCTTCGCGGTCACGACTTTGCCCTGATGGACCTCGCGTTCATTTATCCGGCCCTGCCTACATGTCTAGTTGTATACGTCCAGAAGTTAGATTTCCACTTGATCAACGTATTTTGTGTAGTGATTGTTGTGAAAAAACGTAAGCTACTATGTCTAGCCAAGTTAGTCTTCTCTTATTTTGTACTGCATAGCAACAATGGTTCCTTTTTAAAACAGACCTGTTCATAACAGTCCACTCACAACAGACCACTCAAAACAGACCACGTTCGTTACAGACCTGTTCATATCAGACCCGTTCATAACAGACCACGTTCATAACAGACCCGTTCATAATTGACCCGTTCATAACAGACCACGTTCATAACAGACCACGTACATAACAGACCAGTTCATAACAGACCCGTTCATAACAGACCACGTTCATAACAGACCACGTTCATAACGGACCACATTTGAAAACCGACCACGTTCATAACAGACCCGTTCACAAAAGACCATGTTCATAACAGACCACATTTAAAAACAGACAACGTACATAACAAACCAGTTCATAACAGACCATGTTTAAAACAGACCCGTTCATAACAGACCGCGTTCATAAAAGACCGCCTTCATAACAGACCTGTTCACAACAGACCCATTCATAACAGAACACGTTCATAACAGACCACGTTCATAACAGACCCGTTCATAACAGACCCGTTCATAACAGACTAATTCATACCAGACCAATTCATAACAGACCACGTTCAAAACAGACCACGTTGAAAATAGACCAGTTCAAAATAGACCACGTTCATAACAGATCACGTTCATAACAGACCATGCACGTTGATAACAGAACACGTTCATAGTGCACCCGTTCAGAACAGACCACAATTGAAAACAGACCACGTTCGTAACAGATCAGATCAGGGGTGTAGTGCTAAAAAAGAGGCGTGGGTACGCCTTCCCTACGCGTTCCCTGCAACATTGATTTATTGATTTAGGTTAAAGCCGAACTCTAACACTAAATATCGCTCAGATGCCCTCACACGTCAACAGCTCGTTTGGTTCTCGCAATCTACTCAGGCAAACTGTAGTTTGCCTGTAACCTACTCCAAAACAGCCTGAAAACTTCAAGACTAATTATTCCGCTGAAAGCAAGACAGCAGACCAGGGCCGGATTTACCAATAGGCTATGTAGGCTTAAGCCTACGACCTCAAGATCCAAGGAGGCCGCCAGCAACCTGTGGTCCCCATAGAGTCAATTGCCGGTATATGATCGGTTCGATCAATATTCGTCAAAATTTTGTATTAATTATTTATTCATGAAATTTAGCTTTATTCACCTAATCCAGCTATGTCCAAACCGCAGCCAGCATGTTGCCCAGTCGAAGTTTTTTTGCGGCGCAGTTTAGGTTCTGCTGTGGTAAATCTATCTTACATACTCACAACCTGTCCTTGTTTTGATAATCTTGACTTTGACATTATTGATGCAGGTGGTCCTCAACCTCAGTGCCACTTTATTACGTCTGTTACCATGGTAGTTAGGATTCGGACGCTTTCAGTACATCAGCTTATGCTAAATTCAGTTCGCTAAGATCAAAGTAAGCCATTCAATGCGCGGCTCTCATAAATATGTCACTCAATGTGCGGTACTAGTTAAATAGTGAAATAATTTTTGGCTCAGTAAGCCACTTGGGTTGGACAGTGCTGACCTAATCAGATTCCGTGTTGATAACGCTGGGGTCTTCCAACGATTTGCGATGAATCTCAATATGACCGTTGCTCAAGCGGCATATTGACTATTATGTTGATATACTCAAAGCACGTTAGTTGTGTCCTGTGTTTGCTGAATCGTGCTGATTGTATGTGTGAATTAGTCGAAAGAACTAGTGGCTGTTCGTGTTTGAAATGCATCTGCTCAAAGCTTGAGGTTGTACTATTACAGATAAGAGCCATGTGTAGGGCTAGCAGCACTATCCTACAATAAAAAACAGTTGCAATACTGTAGTTTTGTTAACGTTTCTAGTACGTAAAGCTCCTTTGGTATTTTAGGTATGATTTTTTCCATTTTAATTTTCTTTAAAAAAGTCATTCAGAAATCACATTGCTGTTGAGGACTTGCGCAAGTTTGTACTGCTCCCATCCTAAGCCAATCAGAGGAGATTTTTAAGGAGGTTCAAAAGCAAGCAAAAGTCACTTTTTCAAGTGGCAACCACAGAACTCTACCCCATAGAGACAAAGAAAAGGGTAACAGCAAGAAAATGACAAAAGCGCGTTTGGGTCTGATGCCTTACATTAGTGGTTATTAGTTTATCCAACCACGCGGACCGTTTTTCCTTGGCGTGATGTTCACTAACTGCTCAGGAAAAAGGTATATTAAAAGAATTAAAAATGAATTAAAAGGTTGCAATGTCCAGCAGAGCCTCTGCTAGAGGTTGTCCGCACTAAGCATTCGGTGCATTAAAAGTGGCAAACTTAATTTTAATGAATTCCTGGATGATCTTGTTATGAAGAAGGCCAGGACAAAACCTTTTTAAATCGTTTAGTGTGCTCTGTTCAGCCTTAATAGAATTCGATTATTGTACCTTTTTGTACGTATTTTAATAATGACAGCATAAAGGAGGTTTAAACCAGTCCCGTCGCCACGAGGGAGCATTGGTGGGCTCAGCCCCTCCAAATTTAAATATGAAGCACTGTAAATCAGTGGAGATTTTAACAAATTTTCAGAATTTCAAGACCGTGCGCAAATGTAAAGCCCCCTATTGAAAACGTTCTGGCGACTGTTTTGGTTTAAATCTCACATCGTTTCGCGCGACGGTTTCGTTGCCTTCGATTATATTAGCAGTCTGAAAAAGTAACTGTTGTATTTTTCGTAGTACACAATACAAACACGAACGGTTCGAACCCAATTGTAGAATGCCTAGGAGAGGCAAGGTGCTCACTAAAGTACTGTGGATGATTGCTAATCAGCAGACGCGAAGGAACG
>Ga0210059_1005911_pt1 | contig 19667 bp, 11 predicted proteins | sample Ectturendosymbi2_FD_188042 | JGI IMG/M metagenome (GOLD analysis project Ga0210059, IMG submission 188042) | Ecteinascidia turbinata endosymbiont from Florida, USA - Sample 2 (SPAdes) (version 2) | ecosystem: Host-associated > Tunicates > Ascidians > Unclassified | place: Key West, Florida... | reverse complement strand
AGAACAAACCATCGACCATGTTGTCCTCCACTGTCCAATCCATCGACCTCCACATGGACTGCACGACCTGACGGTTCTGGACGATGAGACAACCGAATGGCTGCTCAACACCTGCCCCGGTAGCATATTTACAAAATGTAACATTATTCGCTTAATAAGAGTTTTTCAGCCAATCACAGCGCGGAATGACGTTCCAGATCATTGATGAAGCCAGTCTAGCCACGCCCACCTAGCAACGAGTTACTTGTATGAAACAACAGCGCTGCGGCCATTTGAGAAGGGCTTTTACTCTGCTGGTTACTTGTATGAAGCTGGATTGGTGCATGCCCAGTATCACCGAATTTTACCCCCGGGGCGACACTGAAATTTTGCACTTCAGAACTTTTTTAAATTTCTGGTTCAACCTGAAAACCTTTGTAAGTGCGTTAGTCCAGAAGTCACGCATTCCTTCAAACTGAGACCAACACTTAGGCATTACATGTTTAGTGATGCAACAAAGAACATTGTCTGTCTTCAAAAAAAGGGCCGCACTGAGATGTTGACAGTTTGACAATGTTGCCATTTTAGCTGATTTGCTGCTAGATCTGTAGCAGGATTTTCTCACTGTTAACTGTAAAATTTTCGCAGTTAACAGTTAGCTATTTTTCTAGCAGGATTTTAAAAACCGCTTGGCAGGTTTGACAGGTAACAGTTTCCTGACCAAAAATATTTTGCAACAGTTTTTCGCGATGAAAACATTTACTGCACCTTCTACATCAGAAAATATCATCTTTATCTTCTTCATGACGTTTAAATTGGGCAAGATTGGGTCTGGTCACAACCACCTACTTTCAAATTTTTTGGAATTTTTATTATGACGCAACGAAGCTGCTTCAAGCAGATAACTGTGTCAAAATAAAAAGTAACTACGGCAGGTAGCAGGATTTAGCAGTTGTTTGTGGAACCATTTGCATTGTTATTCACCGCAAAATTATTACATGCATGACCTTTGAATAAGCGTGTTTTCACTGTATTCGAATATAGCCTACTCTACATATACAAGCTCAAAGTTAGCAGACGCTAACAAGGCGCAAAAAGAATAAATACATCATGCCTGGGTTTTTCTTTCGGTCGTATAGACTAAAATTATTTTGAAATGACCTAAAAAATTTAGTCATATAGGCTAATGAACATTGTTACAGCGAGTTTTAATACAGCTATGAGACAAATGACCGAGATGTCTCATGACCGAAATGTCTCAGCAAGAAATGACCGAAATGTCTCAGAAAAAAAACAGAGCACCTGAGCAGTGGTATCATAAGAGGTTTGAACCAAGGGGAAAAACTTAGCAAAATGCTAAAACACACCGCCATATTCTCAATTTTAGTGGTTATGGCCGTGTGTTTTAGCATTTTGTTGGTTCATCGCTATGTTTGATGCGAGATTTCTTTTTCGCTTTCGTCCAGATTTTATGCAGCTTGGCGGTCTGCCTTTAGCTAATGGTGCACATCCTCTGGGTTGATGTGCTCTTCGTCTGGAAAGGGCTGTTGGCAAGGGCGTAAGCAAGGGGGGGTTTGGGGTTAACCCCCCCTTGAGCTTGATATTTTACAAAAACTTCATTATAAGGGAATGTATAAGGCTTGATTTTTACAAAAATAAGGGAGTGCGTGTAGAAGAATATGCCTATTATGTCAACAAACTTCGCTTGACAACATGATTTGACGTCGAATTGTGACGTCACAAAAAGCGTATGCCACTGGCTGTTGGTTGGCACCTCATCTTCCGTCCGAAGTTCTTGTACACTGCGGACGTTTATTGAACTGCAAACTCACTGTCTGCAACTTTAGTTATGTATGATTCTCCCAAGGGTGGAGGTTCAAAAGACACGCATCACCGTCGGTTGAGCACCACATTTAAAATCCGGCTCTCAAAGTATTTGCTGTAGAAGTCCACAGTGAACTGAAGCAGCTGGCAAGCGTTGTATGCCTTGCACCTGTCACAAAATCACAGAAAGTGAACAGAAGGAAATCATAAAATATGGTTATTTAGCTTAAACAACATTCTGTTTTTTGATTAAATGCAATTCGCATAAATGCTGCACTTCAGATGTTACAATTTGAACTCAAAGTTCCGGTTTCGATTTGTCAGTTGTCATGCATCGAAGATAAAACGTACCGGTTGAAAATTATATCTTTGACAATTCTGATGGTTGCTTCACAACAATTGTTTGTCTGCTGTCCTCTCGTCATCAAATGTCGCCGATAGGCAAGGCGCCATTCTTCTTTACGGAGAAATAAATTTGAAATGTACCTGGAGATCGAGAAATGTTAAGTAGCTAATAAATTTTCCCAAGTTACGCGTAGAAATTTTTAGTCGGAGGTTGACAGGTTTCTGTTATTAGCAGATATGGTCAACTGGACAGGTAAACAAATCTGTTTATCACTGAAATCTGTCAGTTTGTTGTCATGATTTTCCCTGTTTGAAGCAAATGCTTAAATTCTTGATTTCGAATGACGCGCTAAGCGCCCACATTTGCCCGACTCATTGATCGTGGGTTCGTCCAAACAACTAAGCACGCTGCTATGGTCTCAAGCGTTCATTGTGACAAGGTTAAACGTTTCTTCTGGTGGCTTGACTTTATCTGCAACACATTTTGCTTCAATAAACCATATAACCAGTGGTGGGATTCAAATTTTTTAAGAACAGGTTCTCAGTCCAGGACTTACCAGCAGGTTCTCTCATTATCACAGTCTCCAGAGGCAAACCACGCTGGTTGGTCCTATATGAGTGCAAAGGTTGATCTTTGCGTTGCCAAGTGGTACAGTCTAAGAAGGGAAATTACTGATTTTAGTTATTTCCCAAATTTTTGTCTTGTTTTTCGCAACTAAAAAGTTAGTAACATGTCTATGAAAGGTTTGCGAAAATAAATTATAGGTAGGATAAAAGGTGTTAAAGGGGGAAAACTGAGAACCCTGACTTAAGCCAACAGCCGGTTCTCGGGCTTAAAGAAATTCCAAGAAAAGGTCGAATCCCGTCAATGGACAATGGTATGTTTCACAATGGACAATGGTTTATTGTGTCACTGCATACAACAGCATTGCGCATTTAAACTTTGTACTCATAGCAAGACTTTTACTGACTGCTATAAACTGTTCCTTTTACACTACAAGTAGCTTCGTCCTTGAGAGGTCTGGAGCCTGGTCCTTCGCAACCTCCCACTCTTCCGTGTATTTTACAGTAGAATTAGTCTAATTCGATGAAGAGGAACGTTTGCCCGCCTTGTTCCACTTCAAGTCCGGGAATCGAACTATCATGATTCCCAGGGAGAGATAAGATATTACAGCCAATTTGCGAATGCCTCACCGACTGGACTAAAGAAATGCCTTCCTAGTCCTTGCGGATCTAGGCATTATGAGTTTCGACGTTCGTCCTTCAGGCCTTCCCTTCACATTGCTGCGCGACGTCATCTAGTATCCGTTTGATTGGTACTTTCCGCCGGGGAAGAACCCTTGGACTTTGTCGATTTTTCGGTATGTAACGGCATGGCGCCATTACATCGACATCGTTTGATTCGTTCCTTTTTAGTCGGTCCCGGCAGAATCCCTATCTTTTGTGTAGATGTTTGTTCACCTAATTCGCCATCGTGTAATTCGTCACCTCTTCCTATCCCTTAGAAGCGTTTTGTTCTGCTAATACAGCAGAATTTGTCTAATTCGTCAATTCGTTACTTTTTCGTCGGTCCCGGCAGAATTCCTATCATTTGTGTCGGCCTACATTTCTGTTCGTCTAATTTGCTCAATTCGTCACCTCTTTCAATCCTTGAGAAGCGTTTTGTTCTGGTAATACGTCATTTGCAGTTTCGCTTTTGATGTCTAAGCAGCTAGTACGTGTGGGAATTCAAACAAATTAAGGATCTTTATCTGAGAATTGTTGCACCTCGCAATTTGTTTATCGAATTTATACACGAGGTGCGAAGCGACTCCCTATTGAGAACGTGGGAAGTCTTTGCAGTTGGTTAATGATTTAAAAGGTGTTATATTAAATGGAGGAGTCAAAAAAGAGTAGAGGAATTAAAGAATTTGATGTAGTAAACAACCATAACGTCGTAAACTTGTATTTTACTGCAAATAAGAGCACCATGTATACGAGTTACTATGGTAAATTATACGAGCTTCTATGACAGATCTTTCACCTGTTTGCATATTTCGTCACTTTTTTCTACTCCCCTTGAGGCAAATTCGACTGTATAAGTCGGTGCACATGGAAGCCACCGCAACACTGCTACATTATGTTAACCGTAATGGCGCCATTCATGCGTGTGCCCTTTATGCTTGTGTTTCATCAATGTTAATGTATTAGCGCCATCAAGCGTATGCTTTTCTACTACCACCACATATGTGACTTAGTGTTCTTTCATGTATTTGTGTGTTCCTTGTCACTGCCATGCATGCTTAGCTTTAGTCTAGCGCGTGGGAGTGAAGACGATATACAATACAATTATTCTCTCACACATGTAACTGTTCAAAGGTGAGCATGCCAGAGTGTGGAAGCGAAACCTCAATAATCCTAAGTGTGCCTCGTTTCCATCCAAAGCAACACTTGTAGTACATGGACATCGCAGGGGGCCTTGATTCCCTAGATTTCGAAATTTGATATTTACTTAAGTTTTCAGTAGAAAATTGTTTTTCTCTTAGTTTCGAGTTGATAAAACGAAATTTCATCAGTCAGGGCCGGCCTTTAGCCGACTGCATCCAATCGGGCCCCGCGCCACTCCCACCAACCTTCGCAAGCTGACACTTTCAATCGAAACTGCTCGTGTAGTACCGGCGCGGGGCCCACAGTTTTTTGGGAGTGGCCCCGTTTCCAACAAAAATCAACGTGAATTGCGCGTTTTTTTTACACCTTCCTTAATCATGTATTCGTTCTGGAATCGTAACAGTGGTTTAACGAGGAAGGGCACAATTACCCGGGCATCAAATCACTGCGGGCCGCCGAAGTCCCAACGTCCAAGTGCTTTCTTCAATGCAGTACATTTGCTTCCGAAAACCTCAGGTTCGAACATAAGTTTTGAAGCTATTTTCTGTTTCAGTTGTAAGCGTTTCGTACTCTTACAGTAGGACATTGCTATTTCAACAGTTACTGTCACTTGTCTTCTGAAAATAAAATTCGTAATTGCAAATGTGGCAGTGCTCGATAGGTCTTAGCGCTTTGCATTTTCCCTCGTAGAGATCTGACGAGACAGTCTCTTTCCTTTGTTTATTGCACTCAGGGTTTGCAATTGACTATCCCCGTGACCGTGGCATCCGGAGAAAGTAGTTTTTCAAAGCTAAAACTATTGTAATTAAAACTAATTGAGATCATCACTCCAGCAGGAGCGCCTACATAGTTTGTTTGACGATTATGTCCATTGAATCCCCAATCAGCCAAGGCTTAAATTAGGACAAAATTCTGCAGGGCATTGCTAATGCTAAAGCACAAAAAATACAAGTTTCTCTTAGCAAATGCATTTTTTGTATTGTAGGCTACAGCAGGGCTGTGGAGCCGGAATTAAATTCCGGCTCTAGCTCCAGGTACCTACAAGCTTTTGCACCAGTTTCGGCTCCAAAATGATTTGGTACATTGAAAACAATTGTATTATTACACCAGCATAGATAAGGTGTCGCGAAATGATATATTGAAAAGCATCTTCCAGGGGCAAACAGTTGTTAAATTTTATACAAACTCGAAGGTAAGAGAAAAACATTTTTCAAATTTCAAAATCCAGGGGTCCAAGCCCCATGCACCCTCCTTCGGACGACCATGCAAACGAGAATTTTTTGGTACACAAAGGCAAACCACGCTCGTCCCGCAATAAGTTCACTCGCTTGCCCCACAAACTTGGACTGCGTAATCGGAACCCAAACTTCAGGCTCCGCCTTCGGCTCTGAATGTAAGTTTTGCGCTTTGGCTCCAGCTGCAATCATCCATAATTGCTTGGGCTCGGATTCCGACTCCACTGCCCAACTGTCTGTTTCATTCTGCTTTGACATTATTGTGCAGCACTGTAATACAATGTTGCTTTGACGTCCTGTTGCCGCATTTTTCGTTTTGCTGATGTTTTACTGGTAAGCTGTTCTATCTTATCTTTGCTGACTGATTATATTAAGCAGTTTCGCCAATTTCATTTAACACATGGCCAGTTGGTCTGCCGTAGCCTACACCGCGGTAGGTACCTGGCCTGAGAGAAGGTATTGAGTGTAGCAACTCATGGATTCCTTGGGTGCTACGGAGATATCCGTGGAATGCACATGTAAGTCTCCGCTGCAGAAGTGAAACTGAGGGGCATGACCCCAGATACCCCTAGCTTGGCATTATCCGTTTCGGATCTCGCTCTTTCTGACTTCTATGATTATTATTTGATGCGCTCTTCAAAAATTTCTGCACAACAAGCCACTGAGTGGGGCCCCGCAAAAGTGCTTCCAATCGGGCCCTGCACTTGATAAGGCCGGCTCTGTCATCAGTTTCCCCCTGGGAAAATACGTTTGGCCAACACCTGGGAAAATCCACTATTGCCCTCCCCTGGGAAAAAATTCCTTCCCGACGCCCACGTAGCAGCAGTGACAACCTGTGACATTGAAGCTGACACACACACACGAGAAGTCTGCACTGTAACTGATGCGTCCGGATGTCTGCTCTGCTTTCCGCCTCATGCTGACGACACCCGAGAGACTGAAGGTTAAAATTCAATATCCTCGTTTTTGCGCATTCCTTTGTCGACGTCACAACCGGTGTTTCACGAAACTGCGTCGTCCGAAGCAGCGAAAGTCCGAAGTGCAAAAAAGGAATTTTGATTCTAGCACCAGTTCACTTCGGACACAACGATTGAGGCGTGGTAACAGCGCTGAAGGAGCGAGGACCGATAAAAGGCTATGAGTTCGAAGCAAGGGGAAGCCCCGCGCATAATTTAAACGTAAAACTAACGGTAAAGTAAAAGACGCTTCTAGAAGACCAACGCAAAGCTGAAATAACGCGAAGACTGGCGGCGCACTGTGCCAGCTATCGTGCATTTCGCGCGCCGCCATCTGCCAGAGTCGGAAATATGAGGAAAATAATGATGAACCCAACTTGGACGATGTTCGACATAATGTCAAATCAAAGCTTTTTGATAGCAGCTTAAACGCGTTGCTTTGGCAACACACTTGCACTACGGCCTTGAGGCAGACGCCAGAACAGCATTCAACAGCGCCTATTAACGGCGAAACAATCTACCGAAGATTGACCACACTGCATCGCTAAATCCCAACACGCCCTTAAAAGGCACATAATCGTGAACCACATTCTGGCGTTTTCCTCGTGGTGGCGTAGAAAGTAAAATGAACAGAATTTGAAGAACATGTCGTTCCCCTATGCAGGTAAAAGGTGGATGAGCGCGGGAAAGCTACGTTTTCGCTGTTTCTTGAGGTAGAAGTTTTGAATTCCCACCTTCGTGAAATTTCGTTACCTGCAAAACAAACGGTACAAACCAGGTTAAGATTAAAGCATTGGCCCTCAACCTTCGTTGGTCCGTGGCCCGCCTTTGTTGGTCCGTGGTCCACCTTTCAGAAAATTCGATGGACCACTTTGCTATGCTGGCACCTTACATAATTTACTGCACAGTACTGGTTACAATTAGCAGGAACGTTTTATTAAGGATTCATGGAACCCTCTGTGGACCACTAGAAATTCCAGGTAGACCACCGATGGTCCACCTGGACCACGTTGACAATCACCAGATTAACTGTTTGCTGACGAGTGAGACTTGCGCACAAAACCTTTGCCGAACACGGTGAAAACGCGATTTATTCACATCTGGGAAAGGCATAAACAGGGCTCTCACAAATGCAGCTCCAAAAATCTTTAGAACAGTACCAAAAAATCCCTACTTTACATAAAAAATCATTAAGTCTGTAGTGGTGCAGCATAAAACTCTGAGTGCCGATGATAGCTGTTAAAAATTGAACCAAATTTAATTTGCATAAAAACTGAAATTGTTCCTTTTATACATTTTCATACTTTTCTGAAAATCCCCAAAAGAGGGTCAAAAGTTCCAATCTAGGGACAATATCCCTAAAAGAGCACTGAGCATAAAATTGGTTCTTGTGGAAAACCCTCAATCGGCAACAAAACCCAACCGAATTGCTAAACATGGTTTCGCACAGGACAATCATTTGGTTAAACAGTAACACTGTTGATGCACAGCTGTAACACAAGCCCAACGTCTGACGACCATGTTTGTACTTTTTCCACTTTTCTACGTGATTCAGGATTCTCACACATTTGAAAAATCATTTTCCATACTTTTTCAATACTAAATTTAGTAAGTTCAGTACCATTGCTACTCCTCATTTTTCGAAATTCTCAATCATGAAACTTAATTTTACACATTGCATAACACTGCATAAATAATGAAAAGCTTTGCCTTCAGTAAAATTCCGCTCAGATACTTATTTCTTTTCCATTTAGAATTTCCATACTTTTTCAATACTTTTTGCACATTTTGGCCAAATTCAATATTTTTTCAAGGTCTTGAAAAACAATTTTGAAATTCAGTACTTTTTCAATGCTTCTAAAACCGCGTGGGAACCCTGGTGAATGCCAGTGACACGACATACAACTCTTGCTGCGGTTGAACAAACTGTTCGGTGGAACGTCTTTTAAAGCGAAAAATGGGAGGAAACGGAACACACTCGGAAGTTATTTCCGGGCCCCATCAGATAAGTTGAAGCAGTTTTTCGCTAATGGACAAAACGTCAGGAGAGTTAGAGCCAATTCCTCACAATGGATAGAAAAAAATTAGTTTCGAACACAATCGATTTGTAATGAAAATCACGGCCAAAGAATACGATATGATCAACATTTTGCAGACGTTTCGGTAACCCCTGCTGCCAGGAGTTGTAGCGACATCACTGCAATTCAATTGCAATGTACTGATAAAGGCAGCAGCAGTTAACGAAACGTCTACAAAATGTCGTTTATATCGTTTTCTTTGGCCGTCATTTTCTTTTAAGTCTATTCAGCAATTCCGCTTTTCGTGTAACAAACGATTTGTTGCGTCACAATCGATTTGTTACGTCGTATTTTGTGGCAACAAGTTGCTTCATTTACTTCTCCAACTGTGGGTTTCTTTATGAAGTTCAATAAATGGCAACCGTGCCCGTTCAGACCCAGAACAACGTCAACATTTAACAATTTCACGCAAGGTTCACGCTCTTGTGGAAGAAAGCACTTTTCCAAAGCCGACATGTTGCTGCGAAACACCCGCACAAGCAATCACCAAGCCTTGGTCGGGTGAAGTAGTGTCGACAATTGCTTCAACTCGTGCACCTATCGCAGTGATAGAGTGTTGCGATCGGAAAGCTCAAGCGGCATGTGCGCTAAGCTTCACACTGTGGCAGCAAGCAACAATAGAGATCACACGACGAGATCACTCTATTATTGCTTGTTCGCGCCACATATATATGGGTGTTGTTCTTCGCGCACATCCCGTTCGTGGTGAATCGCACATTCAACGCAACGCCAACCAAGAAGTCGCAACAAAAGACGCAAAAAAACGTTGTAACAAACAGCTAATGCACTTACCAGTTCTTTAACATAATCTAAACATTGCTTGGACGAAGGATGAGGATTTTTGCTTTCTTTTCCTAAACAGTTTTCAGGTTTGTACGGCGGTTTTATCGTTACTTCTTCCATCACGACAATATTTTGATCGTTGAACGTACAATCCAACCTGAAGTGAAAAAAGTAACGTCGTGTCGAATACAATCAATTTGAGCTACGAAAGCCGTAATTCGCCTTCAGGAAGAGAAAACAAATTTCAGAAGATAAATTCCAGGTTCTGAAGCGTCCCAGAAAGTACAAAATCTTATTGTGACTAAGCAAAATTTTCCCTAATTGTGACAAAGCAAAATTTCGGCTGATAACTCGTAAAAAACAGGTTGCAATGCTATGGCCTGTTTGTTCACCAATTGGGCAATATGCTTGAAAAGGTTGGAATGACGGGGGCATTTTGCTCTTGCCTTTTTAAAAGGGGGGTAAAGGTGGCGGCGGTGCGTTTTCATAATAGTATCATAGGTAATTTCATGGTTGATCAAGATTGACTTGAAACAATATTTCAACTATTCGCGCACCCAGAAAATCAAGAATGATTTTCTATAAATTTATTTATGCCTATATTTTTGAGGTCAGCAATCAGCATTGTTGCTGCATAGAAACACAGATAATTGGTAACAAGTTTTCATTGCCCTCAACTCTTTTACTGCCCCCCCTGCCGCTGCTCCGGGGGTCCTGGACCTGACAGCGGCGCCAGAATAGGTTTGATACTTTTCACACGACTCCTAGAGATGTTTCTGCAAAGCAAAAGAACGAATAGCTCAGCACTTTGGGAGACTATTGGCTGATGGTTAATAACGCGCTTGCTCGGTTACAAAACTTTTGTCAACTCACGTTTTTTTAAGAAACGAAAACAGGCTGAAGCCATCCTTGCTCACGCCGGAACTAACTGCTTTCGACAGCATCAGTTTTGAGTCGACCTCGCTTTTGTATCTTTGAAATAACTGCAACAGAAAAAGCCGATGAAGACTCGCATGAAAGCGTAAACAAAAGATTTCTTCATGTATTAACATACCTGGGCATGTCAAAGCCTTACCTTAGCATTACTAAGCGGGCTTAATGCGGGAAGTTGACTCTCTGAATTATCTTTGATTACATCGATTGATTTCATGAAGTCGGTATTGAGCACAGCAACATTGCTTAAATCCGCCTTTCCACTTGTGGACGGTTGTTCTGCAAGCGACAAATTATTTGATGCAAATTTCAAGAACGCATAATAGTCACAAATACGCATGGTTTCAATAAACATCTGCGTAATAGAAGTGCTATCTGTGCAAAAGCACACAAAATGTTGGGATCTTCATAACAAGAACCTAAAGCATAACCCGGCATATCACCGTAACAGCCATAACGTAGCTGAACATTTCATCACGATGTGAGAAATCGTTGACTTAACAAGCTAGTTGGGCATAATAGGCACACCTGACCAGGATTGATAAAAACAATGATTTTTTCAAAAAAATCGGATTTTTTTAATTTAAATCAGATTTTTTTGATTTTTATGATTTTTTTATTTAATGTGTAGAGGGTGGCCACCTAGCAAGTCGTAATTTTTTAATTATAAAAAGTTTGTTTTAATATCATTTTTGTACTTTGTTTCTTTTAGTACAGCAACTAGAATTCAGCTGAACTTTCTTTCAAACTTACTTTCCACTTATGCATCACATTTAAAGCAAATCAGTTCATAACACCAGTACCAGTGTACAAAACGAAATATTTATTACAATGACAATACTCAAACAATCAGTTCATCAACTTCATTAACACTTATGGCACGTTAAGAAACTTGCACAAAAATACAAGCTTGCCAGCCTCTTTGGTGCATAGTCTATTGTTAAAATTGATTATTTTAACGCAGCTTTCACTAGTTCAGCTTTTGCAAAAGTATAACTTACATGCATAAAATGGTAAAAACCTATAATATTTGTGCTATTATGAATCTGAATCAAAATTATGTTTCAAAACTATTATTTCTACAATCAACAGCCCATATACCTCGTATTTGTTGGAATATAGATCTAAATTTTGCTTTATGCCATGCCCATAGCCATGGGGGCATTCAGTGACAGTGTCCCTAAATATTTTTGTGCCAACTGAATTTTGTTGTGCCCAGAAAAGTTTGTTTTAAACATATACCGTAATAAAGCAAATCTTTCTCCCCTAACAGGTTATTTTGCCCTTCAAACCTCAAAACCTGCCTGCAGGCCTGCTTTATGCCAGCCTACACTTTCAAACTTGTGGCATTCTGACAGTTCTGACTTCTGAGTCTGCAAATGTTATTGATTTCAGTCCACATATCATCTTTGCAGTTAGTTGGCATAGAATCTGTAACCTTACAGTTGCTATGATTGATGAAACTTTAATTGCTTTAATAAGTTGTATTGTCACAAGAAGTCTCTGCCTTCTTTAATAATGAGTAAAACCAATTAGAATACCAACTAAATGTGTCATACAAATCACAGAAAACTTCAAAACTACGTATGATTTTAGCTTCATTTTTTTGATTTTATCACTGATTTAAATGAAATTATTTAAATCAATCAACCCTGACTAGAAATAGCTGAACCATCATTCAAATTTTTTTGCACTTATGCATGTTTTTTTTAAGGAAAATGTTAGGAACACGGTTTGAATTTGTAGGGACCCGATTTCTCTGATTCTAGGGACACTATTTTCTCAGATTTTAGGGACCCGATGATAATTTTCTCAGATGTTTCGGGTCCCTGAAATGCCTTAAAAAAACCTGCGCTTATGCAACATCTCTTAATGCAAAGAAGTTCATAACACCAGTACTAGTGTACGAAATGAAATATCAGTTGCAATGCCAATACTGAAACTGTCAATTTAGTAATTTCATTGACACTCATGCATAAAATGTTAAAAATCTATAATAATATACTCGTTTCATGAATCAAAAATATGTTCTAAACCAGGGGTGTAAACTCGTTTCAGTTCAGGGGCCAATTCAGGCAAATTCAATCTCAAGCGGGCCGGACCAATGTAATCACTGTATAACACTCTGGTTACAAGTATTGACAACTTCCAACTGTTTTCATAACTTTAATGCAAAAAGTTCAAGCTTGTCTGAAAATGATTATTAGCACATGATGTTTTCAATTTCCCCACGTAAATAAAAAAATGCCTTATTAATGAGAAGGCTGTCAAACTGACGGTGATGTTTCGGATGAAATTAACTGTCTGGACAACCACTTGCATGACGTGATCCAATTTGAAGGATTTGCAAGACAATGCCTCCTGGTGCAAAATACAGTGAAATGTCCAAAATTCACGTCCGCCACATACAACCTGTACTTTTTATCTAACTTTTGTCGCAACACCTGCTTTTTTGCGATCATTGATGGCGTGCTATCTGTAGCAATACCTACAGCACGGGACCAGTATATTCCCATCCTGTTCAGTACTGAAACGAGAGAGTTGAAAATAACATTGGCTGTTATGGTATCGATCATAGGCACCAATCCCAGAAACTCCTCAGTGACAAAGTCTCATCAACGCCACGAATGAATATGGCTTGTTGTGCAAAGTCCGAAATGTCTGTGCTTCCATCGAGCGCAACCAAAAATATAACAAACAACTTGACTTTTTTCTTCAGTTGGCTGTCCAAATTCGCAGAAATGTCCGAAACCCTCTCTGCCACAGTGTTTCTCGTCAGGCTAATATTAGCAAAAACTTCAGCTTCTCAGAACACACGATTTCTGCAGCCTTTAGGATGCAGGTCTTCATGATCTCACCCTCACAGTATGGCTTTGATGCTAATGCTATGTCATTAGCAACAATGTAGCTAGCCTTCACATCTGCTGCACTTATATCTGGTCTACTGGTAAAAACGGATTGCTGTTTTTTCAAGCCTGCTATCAATTCCTTTACCTTCTCTCTCCTCGGTTGCCCTTGCAAGCCACAGTATCTTTCGGCATGATGAGTCTCATAGTGGTGTTGAATGTTATATTTTTTCACCACTGAAACCTGCTGTGAACACACCAAACATACAGGAATCCCATTCACCTCCACAAAAAAGAGGAAATCGACCAATTGTGTTGGAAAACTCTGCATTTTTGTCAACTTTTCTGTTTCGATAAAGACATTTTGGGAAATGAGGCTGCCACGGAATGGAGAATAAAAGCTAAACTGAGCAATTTAGGGAAAACCAAAAGCTCAAGTCCGAGCAAGGAATTGCCACAATACAATTTCCTTGTCGCATGTTTTCACGAAAAACTACAAAGATGTCCTCCCCGTTTTCACTCTAGGTTGACATATTTGAAACAGGAAGTTGCTTGAGCCAGTGGTTTTCATTACCATTTCTGTGCATTTTTTGACACTAGAAATCCGGCGATGTCCATTTCGAAATTTTTTATGATTCAATGTGCTATTTTCTGCAGTTACTGCTTTTTACCGATTCTCAAATTTGACCCTGTCGAACAGATTTCTGTGCAGTTTATTTTTCGGTCAATAATTGGAATAGAAGCTTTACTTAGCAAATTTTAGTTAAAGTTGTACTTAGAACTCCAAAGATTTCGAAATCGACATTGCTGGAGCTAAAGGTATATTTTTTCCTGGAGTTCTAGTGTTAAACTTTATCAACAGTAGTTGTACTTTTGCATGTTCATACATACCTGTCTGGAAGTTCAAACCAGTGTGAACATCCAAAAGGAAATATGCAGAAAACGGGAAAATTTCACGTGAGTAAACAGTGGAAACAATAAAATATACGTAATTCCGTTAAGGTTTCAAGTAATTGAAATCTAGTCACCAGTTATCGAAGTATGATTGGATAAACTTATCAAGTGTACTTATCAAATGAAGTTTTTACTTTACGAAATCATCCCGCGGGCCAAATCCGGCCCGTATGTTTGACACCCCTGTTCTAAATTATGTTTACAGTCAGCAGCCTTCATATTTGATGGAATTTAAATGCAACTTTCACTTTATGCCAGTCTACACTTTCAAACTTGTGGCATTTTACGGTTATGACTTCTGAATCTTCAAGGGTTAACTTAGTGATTTCAGTCCACATGTGATTTTTGCAGTTAAATGACATAGAATCTGTGACCTCAAAAGTTGCTGTGATTGATAAAACTTCAAGTGGTTTTAACTTGTGTCATCATACTCATAAGAATTCTTTGCCTTCTACACTAATACTGCATAGGCTATGAAACCTATTAGAATGCTAATTAATTGTGTCATAGACATCACACAAAGCTCTAAAACGGCATGATTTTTTTAATTTTTATCGTTTGATTTAAATCATGATTTTTATTGCTTGATTTAAATCAATCAACCTAGCACCTTACACGTCCATATTTAACAAACTTTCATGCTCCAGCAGACATTTACTTTGCCTACTTGCGTTACAATCCATGGCTACTGCTTGCAATGTGATTGCTTATGTAATAGTTTTGTTAATGGGAAAAAGTTTTATGCTTTTTGAACGACTTGAAAAAACATAGGGTTTGATTTTTGCTGCTATAGATTTACTTCATTTTAATGTTTCAACCAGACACGAAGTCCACAGAGCACAAGCACACACTGTCTGCACAACGCAGCTTGATAATAACAGACACAACATTTTGTAACGGCGTTAGGACCACAGGATAACCAACACTTTCAAGTGTTCGCTAACCTGTAACACTTCCTACAAAACTACATCATAGACACTTTCTTAACACAGTTGTTCGCTAACTCCTAACGCTTTGTACAACAATACATTACAGACATGTTTTTACACAGTTGTTCGCTAACTTGTAATACTTGATACAACACTACATCTACAGGACAAGAAAATCGTATGCATAGAGCCCTGCAACCAGGGGCGCATCTAGGGGGTCTGTTTGGCTGTCACGACAGACCCCTTTGCACCGCAGGTAATCTGCATCAAAGCCGATAAAATATCACACGCTGCCACTGCAGGTCTCTAATGCGGGTGTTTTGGAACTGGCAACAGTTCCCCTGTAACGTTGCATAGGGGCATACTATTACGAAACAACAACATTACTGCCTTGTCTAAATAGCGCCTGCATAGTGACATGAAACAATTCATGTTTATGAACACTTTAAATTGATATTGCATCGAACGCACGTGTTTCTGAATTTCCTCCTCTGGCAGTGCCGGCTCTAATGCTGTCAGAATCTCATACACTGCCACGCAGGAGCTGTTTTGTAAAATTTTGCTCCATGGCAACAGGACAGTCTCCAATCACGATAGTTTCGTTTTGCACTTTCGGGCTAAATTTTGTCTGCTGTTTACACCTACTATAGGTTATAACAAGTTAAGGCTTTCCTCAGTGTCACGCCAAGTAACGTGGGTTCGTTACCGCTGAAACTATATTTTTATAAGCAACTTCTCATATTGAAAGGCGTGACAGCTAGCCTAAAAAATTGTGGCCACATTATCTGAACAAAATATCAGTCAAGCGTTGTATTTCGAAAATAGCCTTTTTAGAATTAAGCAGTTGACAACGTTGTTTGCTGCGCAAGAAGTCCTATATTGATTGAGTAATTCACTTTTACATTACGATGCAACGTAATCATAGAAACTGCAATTCAATCGTTCTTCTCCGCAGTGATTTCACAAGTATATTTGTAACACCGCCATCTTTGATAGACAGCGCTCCACAGATGTAGTTGTGCAGCTGGTTGTTGGCATCAATTTTATAACTGTATGTACGTATGGATAAACAGCTCTCATTGCCGTATGGCTGACATTTTGTTGAATGTTCGACAAGCTAAGTATCTTTTCAGCACCATATTCGTAGGAACACACAGCGATTGTGATACAATAAATGTGCTGTGCCCAAAAGCAATGATAACTTGGAAAGTGTTTTGACAATGAGATCACAGTCAGACCTGTTTGTCCTCACTCCGATCAACCAGAATCTCCGCCATCCGAAACAAATTGCTAGGAACAGATTTCTCCCAATGCATTTCACCCCTTTAATCCGGAAACCTCACTGTCTGACACCAACTCGGAAATTGAGGAACAGATATGTGATATCAATAGAAAAAAAACGCTAAACCAGATTACGCCAACTGTTACTTAGTTGTTTATTAAATCACAATGGAAGGGTGAAGTCAATTTTCTATGAACAATCAATGTAACAGTGGCAGACCCTGCAGGACGGAGTTATAGGTCTCCTGTACAGTTTTTTTCGCGTTTAAATCTCATTCTGAATGCATAGTTGCTTATGTATACGGATCTGCTAATGAACAAAAACAAATATGAGAGTTTCATTTGGTCATGTTTCACATGCAGTCTACATATTCACTTAAGTTAACCGTTCGTCTGACTCTACAGTTTGTTTCTGTTTCCCCTTTCAATGTTCGCTTAGGCCAGACCCGTAGTCGAGGTCTATAGGTTTGGGTGGGGCACAAAACATTTTTCGGGGGTCTCGACTTTTGCTTTTATAATAGTTTTTAATACAAAACTTTCTTGGCAAAACAAAATTTGGAAAAGCACAAAGAAATTTGGGGAGGATTTCCCCCGAATATCGCCTGTGGCTACAGGCCTGATTCCGATTTTCCGGATACCTCGCTAAACCGACATTTTTTGACGAAACAAAGTAGTAGTTCGGATAAACGAGGTCTGACTGTAGTTACCGTTATTTTCAGGACCATAAAGTGCACTGGATTGTAAGGCGCAGTATCAAAAATTGAATGCTAGCTGTTCTTTTTCCATACATAGAGCGCACCGGATTATAAGGCGCATGAAATGGAACAAAACTTAGGTAAGTCAAAACTGTATTCAACTCTTTCCCAATAACTCCCGAGTGCCTGAGTCGCCACTGGGGGTTTAATCTGTCATTACATACGAGGGAGTTTAATCCGTCACATATGCCTAATCTGTTAGACACAGATAGAATAAATCAAAAGTTGTACGCATGTTTGCGGCGATTCGGCGTGCGCCCATGTAGTCAGGAGCCTCGCCAAGTTATACTACCTGTGGTACGTGCTAGCTACTCTCATGTGCTGCTCAGTGCAATTGTTGTTGGTTTATTACATCAGTTTACAAAAAAATCGTAACTAGCAATTAAATAAATTGTGCCGTTTACCACATAAAACTGGTTCTAGATGAGAAAGCACAACCAGATTCACACGTTAAGCGCACCGTATTATAAGGTGCACTTTCGATTTTTGAGAGAATTGATGGATTTCAGGTGCGCCTTATGGTCCGAAAAATACGGTAGTTGCCCTGATTTGTTCGCAGGCAATCCATCTGCTTACCGCGCACGCAAAAACCTGTGAGCGAATGTTACCTAACAGAGCGGTTTTATGGAGACAATTGCAGAGTGGTAGTATTGCGCAATACTTGATGCAGTCGGAAGGCTGCGCATCCTAAGGAAGAGTAATTTAGTTATTTTTCAGAGACGGGCAAATTGCAAAATTCATTGGTTGATTTCTAGTCGTAAGAGAAGATGTGGTTTTTTATGCTGAAAAGTGATATCAAAAGCTGCCCTTCTGCGACAGACCCCTTTTTTCCAGGCTAGATGTGCCCCTGCCTGCAACCGAAATTATAGGCCACACGCAATCTCTGGATATACGCCTTCCTGAAATCACACCGCAACTGTGATGCATACATGGATGTACAGAAGGAAAGAAAAAGTACATTTTTCATTGCATTCGAACATAGGGAAAAAGAAGTTCACAGTTTGTTTGCCGCACAATATTGATATCGCAGTTGTCTCTGAATGTCTTTGCCATCTGAAAGCTCAGTATCTAGTACAATCTCGAAATATTTGTAGTGGGTAACAGATTTTACACTTTGTCCACCCAGTGTTAGCAACGGGATGATCGTGCTTTTTGTACTCTTACTCTTAAACATCATACAAACAGTTTTGCTGCAGTTGAAAATAATTCCCACGCGATTCGTCATAAGCCTGACACTTTGCTATCAACCTTATTAGGAGTCAAAAAGTTTGTATAAGCAGAAATACATTTCCTTCTATAGTATGATTTTGTATCACTGGCTTCCCCCAATCAAAACACATCATTATAGTTCCTGGCCTGATAGCTGTATCAACCACTGAAGCAATGAGTGTTACTTGAACAATTTTTTACTTGCTGTTGGAACAAACAGCTTTACATCGATGTACGCATGCCATGCAGCAGCCACAATGTTCATTATATTTACTGTAGGTTGGTTTTGTTTAATCCATGCCAGTTGTGTTGAGAAACGAATTTGTCTTTGCAATGTGATTCCTGGCACAATAAGCATTTATGTCATTCAAGTACAAACTGGAAAAATTCCCATGCACATATTGAACACTGACATTGCAAACATTCAAATATGTGCACCCAACAAAGTGACTAATTTGCAAAATGAATATATATATTATAAATAACTTGGACATGAGTCAGACTTTGGCCTTGTTGCAACCTCTCCGGTGGTGTTGCGTTGATTGTGTGATTCACCACGAACAGGATGTGCGTGAAGAATAACACCATCAGATGTGTAGCTCAAGCAAGCAATACAAGAGAGATCGCGAGCATGATCTTTATTGTTGCTTGCTGCCACGGTGCGAAGCTTTGCGCACATGCCGATCAGAATTTCCAATCGCAACAGCTTCCACAAAAAAAGCCAAAAAAGCAATTGATTTTGACTAAAACAAAGTTAAAAATATGGCTAAACGCACGTGACTTTGCGCGGGAATATCTCCGCTCCTGTATGGGTTACGGACCTGGTCGAAGTGTCAAAAGACGTGGCAAGTCTTCTAGTCTGCACTCGAAAAAAAATTTTTTGCCTGGGGTTGTGGGTTTTTTGTGAGTGACGTCATAAGTGGAGGATGTTTAGGCCACTTTGGCCCACTTTGCCTGGCCCTGGGCGCCAACCGTTAGGTGGTGGTACTTTGCTGAAGTTTTTACTGGAAACTAGGCTACAATCTGAGTCTTTTGATACTTGGGATGACCTGCTGGGGTTTCGGGTTTAAAAGTTATGATGTAAGTTAGTAAAAATATTTGACTAATTAGCTAATTAATTAATTTGTTTATTTTAGATCATAACTTTTGAACCAGAAACGCTAGAAAGTCGATCAAAGGCTCAAAAGACTCGG
>Ga0210059_1005910_pt1 | contig 19667 bp, 9 predicted proteins | sample Ectturendosymbi2_FD_188042 | JGI IMG/M metagenome (GOLD analysis project Ga0210059, IMG submission 188042) | Ecteinascidia turbinata endosymbiont from Florida, USA - Sample 2 (SPAdes) (version 2) | ecosystem: Host-associated > Tunicates > Ascidians > Unclassified | place: Key West, Florida... | reverse complement strand
CAGGCTATCACGTCGACGGTCGAACTGCTCGCAAACAAGTACATCACGTTGAATAACGAATGGAATATTACTGGGAATTGCGCAGTAAGAATGCACAAAACATTAAAGCACTAATGTGTCCACTATTCCTGTGAAGCCTTTGCGTGTCGTTGTTCATACTTGACATGAAATGAGGAGTCATGTGCTCAGAGTTTTCATTGCTTGTTCCCACAACAGGGTGGTAGCTAATGAGGGGACTGTCGTTCCGTTTTTCCCATTCAGAATTTATGACTCTCACTTGATGTACAGTGTGGTTGGGTGCAATTGCACTTTTGGAAAAAGTTTTTAATTTTGTGAATATGGCGCAATTTGGTAACTAAAAGTAGCGATGACCTTTTTTTGGTAATTCCCATAACATCTTAAAAACTTGGAATGAGCATGAGCAAACTTTGAAAATCTGTTTCCTTTTCTTTTCGTCCACACGTTTTGTGTCACGAACACATTTCAGATTGCATTCATGAACGTGGACTCTCCATTTTGTGGTTTGCCCCCCACTAACAATGGATACCTCGCGACACGAACCTGTTTCAAAATTATTGAGGACTATCGAAGCGTTCCCTTCCAAATGATCAGGTAAGAGGCTAGCCGCATGATTCATGAAAAACTTGCAGGTATGTGGAATAATGCTGTTAATTCATTCGAAAACTGTTGAAACTTAAATGAAAGTTACATAAAAACACGGGCAAACATTTTTGACAACATTACAAGCAAAATCTTTGGATTCCAAGGCTTTCTTCGCACTGAAAACGGCCTTACAAAACGCTGTTTTTAACCATTCTTGAGAATATAAAAAGATAAATAAACTGATTTTCAAGTTGAATTGTAATGCTTTCAAATAGTCCAACAAAATATGTTTTTCCTAAAACGTGTTTTTCAGATTTTGAATAATTGCGAAAGAAATGTATGTTCCTTAAAACTGGAAAATCCAACGTACAGGAACCAGCCGAAGCAGTGACCGAAATTAAAAGTGCTCGGGCAACCGCAGTTCGTTATAAAATGTGTCATTGTGTCATTTCCGCAAATCAAAAGATTAAGTTCTAGGAGACCAATAAAATTTTCCTTGTTTTACTACACAACTAACCAGCCGTGCAACGCAAGCTTGTAAATGTATGAAATTAGTTGAGGATGACCTTATTGATCGTAACAAATACGGAAACAAATGAAAACATTGCACGTTTTTGCAACGTTGAATGTTGTACAGTGTTGGCTGCTACACCAAGAAAAAAATTTTGGTGAGCAAAAGAACAAACTAAGTAATCTACTTCCAGTCCATTGAGGTCTCAAAAATCATAGCAAACTGTCTGAACAACTCAATCAGAAAATCCAGACCAGGTGTCAGCTTTGTCCGAAAGTAATTTATATGTTCAAAAATTTTATAACGCTGTCGATTAGGGGAACGTGGGGTATAGTCGACACTTTTTTGCATTTTCACCACTGCTACTTTATTTCAAGTCCAAACAGGCTCAAACTTTGTTGCACAGTAAAGCAACTCTATATGCACAATATCATGCCAAAACATGAAAACAACGCCCTTCAGAAAAAAATTTCCAATCATTAAAAAGGGTACTTTTTCTGTCGAATGTACCTCATGCCTGGGGCATACTTGACTTGAGCATGGAGTACACCTGACTGTTGAATAAAAGTTGGGTTGCATACATTGCATCATGTTCTCGTGATATCCCTTGTTAAATAGGCACTTGCTGACTGCCTCTCCATTTTTTTCACATTCTAATTACCCACTACCACTGCGTGGCAAAACAAATTTGTATGATTACCTAACATTAAATGAAACCAATGCAGTATGCTGAAATTCATGCTTTACCACACAAATACAATGTGCCTCTAAGCACATAGCAAATCTAAAAGTGCTCATAGATTAGAATTATTCTGTACTGCATTCCAAAATACCCCTCAAGCTTTACCTTGTTTTGACTGACCTAGTGGCAATGTGTCCAGTGTGCCCCATTTTTTTCAGATGTGCCTCATGCATATATAAAAAATAAAATGAAGAAGTACCAATTCAACTTGAAAGGAATTTTAACTCCGGCATTTTCAAATAATGTTGCACTGCCCTGACTACAACGTCACAAAAACTCAGAACAGAAGATGTTGATTAACGTGGGCAAAACCCAAATCTAAATGCGATTTTATAAATTACTTTTGGGTAGCAAAACCACAACTTGCTCTGTAACTCGTAACAACGGATGCCTATCAAGGAAAAATTCACTTCAGTACTACGGCTAGCATGAGACTAAATCACCATGAAAACTTTAAAGGTCAACGTTTTCAACTTTTTGAATAAATCAAAAAAGATGACTGTGCCCCTAGTCCCACTGTGCCCCACCTTCCCCTACATATCTAACATGATACAGGATGACAGTCCAGGATTAAGTAACATCTTAAAGTTCAGCAACTCGATTTTAGAAACGCGTAAAACAACTTGAAAATTGTAAAATCAACTCACTCGGGAATGTATCAGTTTGAAAACAATAATACCATGCCACCATTTTCAAATATGTGCGATGGTTTATCAAAAACTTTTCTGTATTTCAAATTTCATCATCAAGCAAAAGTTTTGGCTATATACACCTGAAATAGTGCTTTCAATATGGCATATATTTGAGCATTCTGTTTCGTTTATGTTAATTGCAAGAAAGCATGCTCCAACCGAAAAGCCTCTTTCAAACGACGGAACAGTGAAATCCACCTTGTAGTAAATTAAAGGAAATTTTAGATTTGCAATTTTTCCCAAACATTTTAATTGCGAACATGCATGAGAACACCTTACCGTTTGAAATGGTTGAAGTTGCGGTCAGGACGCTCGTTTCTGGGGCCAATGATGCATGAACTGTCGTGTGGGTTGTCTCGGCTAATGTTGCTTGCTCCGTTGTAGCTGCAAATAAAATACGTTTCACAACTGCTTTCTCAGTTCATTATTAATGGTTTATATAAAAATCACCGCTACTAAACTCTTGAGGTGTTTGGTTTTATAATTTAAGATACTCTACTTTTTCATGAAATAAATATTTGTGATCTTTTTACAAACGTCTCATATAGTCTAAAAAGTTATCATTTCTCAGTGAGTTTTCCACTAAGCAAGATACGCGGAAAATGTCGTTACAGCTACAACCCTGGCTGTTAAGAATGGTGAATGTAGTTATCCAATCATAAGTATCTTCATCAATGCGGTATCAACTAAAAAGCTGTGCGCGTAGTTGCTGGTGCCATGTTTATTCAATTTTTGAACGACTGTGCAGAAATAAGCATCTAAAGTATCTCACTGCTTTGAAAGTTACTGCGGCTAGCCCGGCGCGCAAGCGCTGAAAAAATTGCAAATTTAAACCAGGACCCAGAAACTTTGGGGGCCGCTGGGGTAGAGAGAATATTGTGGTTTTACTGAATAAAATTTTACAGCGTATTCCATAATAAGCACTACTCATTCAACACTTCATTCATATGTGTTCTCTTCGCTGCGCTTCTTTCTATGCAATTCAAAACAAATAACTGTCATAGCAAACAGTTCTCTTTTAAAACCCAGTAATTATTTTCAATGTATGCGAAACAAAGGACCAGTGGCATCTTCACATTTCATGCAGCATTTGATGAAACCTAAGGGTTTAGTGCCAATAGAATAATATCAGAAGTATCAACGGAACCAGAATAGTGATGCGAAGCAGCGTTTGACAAAGGTGTTTCTTTATCTGATTCAAAATTGCAGGGTGACGTCTCATTTCGACGACTTTGTCCAATATTATTTGTATTTCTGATACATTCAAGCTGAACAAGTGATGCTGCATTTCAATAAAATGACGTAAAAAGATATTCATACATGAAAAACATTTTTTTAAAACTCGAAGCAATGTTCATTCACTAACAGCACTTGACCAGTTAAAGGATGAAATTTATTCGGGTTATCATCTTCTACTCGCACCAAAATAATCTTGAAGTGCGCGTACGGTAGATACATGTTTGGCATTATACAACAGATGTTTTTCAGATTTATCCACATCATTTGTCAAACTTTGCTGTGAAGTTGCAGAGATCTTGAATCCAAGGAATACCCAAAAACCCTTACTAACTGAAGAAAATAATATAGCAATGCTTTTAGTATAGTTAAATGCTTCAAAGGTCAATAACATTTTTAACACTTTGGATAGTTCGTGCATACAGCAGCAACGTTTTCGGAAAACCACAGACGATTGTAGAAAAAAATTGTTATAAACGCCCGAAACAATTTATTGACCACAGAAGGAGATTGGACATACTTTATGCTTTGTGCATGATGAAAAGTCATTCTTCGTTTTTATTCAAGCTGTTTTTAAGCAAACCTCTCAAATCGCTGGTTTCGATTTACAGCATACGTTCAACGACACTAGGTTTGTTTTTTCTTAAGCTCACCAAGTGCAATCGCACTTTTAGCACTCTTCAACCTCATTTGATGATGAACAAAAAGATCGGACAATTGAGCTATTTGCTTCCGAATGAAGGCATTCATGGCATAAGCATTCGTCGCACGATGACAGAGCTGAAATATTTATCATACAGTACGAAGACCAACTTAAAATTCAAAATTAATGCGTTTCTTTACTTTAATGACTGCTGCATCATTTATGTGAGATGGTTGAATTTTCATGACCATTCAAAGAAAAAAATAATACCAAGCACCAGTTAAGCACATGGAATGCACTCCGAGGATATAAATTAAAAATTGTTTTATGTCACGGAATTCACAATCACAGAAATGGTTGCAAAAAAACTAGTGAACAAATTAAATTTGTTTTTAGTGCGATCCGGCATCGTTGAAAAACATTCGCATTTAAATTAATGCACATCCTTGGTTTTGTTATGTACGGCGCTGATTGCCAATACACAATAACAGAAATACCTGAGTTGCCCACAAAAAAACAAAATATCAATTGAAAATGGGTCTAGGATATTTTTACAAGTTCAAACAAAGATTGACTCAAACAAAGATCACATTATGCATGATTCTTCGAAAAAAGTGAACGGAATTACAATGTGCATCGAAACCATCAGTTCATAAATGATAGGTTGCAAAAGATTTGAAATAAACAAGAAACCTGATAACTGGCTGCAGAATCCACCTACGCATGTATAACCGCTTCCACAGTCACTGCATGCTGTTCCGGATATGTAGGGGAGATCATCCGTCACACTGCCGTCAGGTTGCAAGGTCCTACATCGAATGTAAGGGCAAGTCTGATCAACTGTCTCTGCCCCATCATAGAGTCAGTCATTTCAATAAATATAATTTACTGTGACAAACGCAGCATAAGTAGTTTGTTGCTTTCGTGTAACGAATAGGTTAGCAGACAGATTTTGCTTGTTCTTTTTACGTGATTTCGTTTATCTCCACACGAACATTGATCAGTTCTTTCTGCGAACGAACATTACCAGTGAAACGATTTTCTGTCAATGTTTTTAACGTTACTTCGTGAACGAAAAAATATCATCTTGTTGATAATGAAGGTTTTGCATGAGAACAGAAATTAACACAAGCGTTTCAAGCTTGCTACTGAAGCTTCTTCACCCCAACCACTTTTGCAATAGTTCCTAACATCCACAAAGCAGTCAACTTTCAGACAGTTACAAAAAAGCAGGCATGTTATGAACTACGTTGAAGACAAGACCGAATTCAGCGCGACTCTCATAACAATTTACATTGCCCTTCTACTTGCTTGGGACAAAAAGTAATTTTACCGCATATGTGGTTTGTAGATTTACCGGTCAAAAGCATCGCTACACAACCATAGCGTAAGTTACCTGCTTAATCCAGCAGGGTAGTAATTGCATACGATGAGATACGCCGTATTGGATTCGATCAAGTTTCTGGAATGGATTGAAGAAAAAAGTGTGTATTTATTTGTATTTCAGCGCTTTCTGTTTCTTCGGTTGCCTCATATGATCTTACATGACCTCAGAAAATATTTGAAAGTTTGATTCAAGGTATATTCCAATCCTGCTGTGCGATATCAACTACAACCAACTCATAATATCATAAAAGTACAACACAAAGATAGGCTTGCTGGCAAATTTGCATATGAAAAGATTTTCATAAGAGCTCGATGCTCTTTTTCACAAGAATGTGACCACGAAGTGCAAAAGATAAATGACTGCTTTTTCTGTTTCTGACGTGCAAAATTGCATCACTACCAAATATTTGGACCGTTTTTTCTTATTCAACAATTGGTTCCTGCTTGTCGATCCATACGGTAATTTTTCGAGTATCTGAACTCACAACCAGAGCCTCTTCGATGTTTCAATCCCCCTTTGGCCCAACTTCGAAACAACAAAGGGTTCCTCATCTCAAATGTTTTGAGGTAAATCTCCAAAAGTTTGAAAATGTCATTAACCTGAGCATACCATTCACCCATGCTAGTTTGTATTAAATTATTAGTTTTCACAAAGGTGACACGGGCGAATCAATTGAACAACTTTTCAATAGGAAATCGGTTTCACGCAACACTGCGCATCATCAGTCCTTAGACCTTGTTCAAACAGAATCTTCTCTTCTAGATTCTATTTTCATATCAGGGAATCAACAGCGCTTCTTTTCAGGAAAAGAAAAACAAAAACAAATTATTGACAGTGAAACTCATGATCAAACAACTTTCTCTAGCACAGTGAAAACCATGAATTTTATTTTTGCATCAACAAACTTACAATCGTCGGGAAAATTTTTTTGTTCCTCACCTGCAGGAGGAATAACCACATCCTATTTTGGTTGTTTCTGCCCAAACCACTTGCAGGTAATGGCCGCACTGTTGACCTGACTGGCAAGTTTGAGTGTTGTATGCATAAAACATGTCCTGGTGAAGATAAGTAAAACATTAAATTCATACAAGGCTGGAAATGTGTTACGTTCAATTACCTGAAAGACTCGCACGCAAGCAACTTTCATGAAGACGAAAGTAGTACTGAAACCAAACAACGTAAAACAAGTCATTTGAAATGAGATGTTAAGCAATTTTTAAAGTACTACGGTTTTGACCAGGGATAAATGAATCACTCAACAAAAATGACAAAATTTTTCATTTGAGATATTTGTAGTGCAAAGGTTTGTTTGTAGTTTAGGAAGAAGAGAAAGTTACCCTGAATGAGATATTAACATATTTCCATCCACATGCAGAAACTTGCCTCATTCTATGCATTCTGCTGTGTTTTTTCGCCCAGCGTTTCACACTTTCTCCATTAAAATCTTGAGGACGATTAACTCGGTGGTTTATGAAACGTCTAATATGGTTTTATTCAAACACTTGAATTTTGTTCAGCCTCACAACTAATAAAGAACGGGGCACACAAGACGGGAGATCGTGAGTTCATAGGGCTCATCAACAAGGAGATGTTTAACCTAGGGAATGTCTCAACACCTGAGGGAGATGGTATCTCTGGCCTCTTCACGTCAGAGGAGCCTGCTATCGCCCTCAACCGCCTGGATCCTGGAAGTCCCATTGCTTGGAGTCCATCTTCCCGGAGTTTATACTCCGCGCCAGGTCAGCTCAGAACTACTGGATATGCGATTTCCTTACATCCTGCATGCGCCAAATCAAAATCGGGATCTGGAGAAGAGCACTGATAGTTGTTATCCCTATGCCGAATAAACCAGTAGGGGACCCAAAGAGTTATCCCCTTATATCTCTACTGTCTGTCACCTTCCAGAATCTCGAGAGACTCATCTACGCTCGTGTCGAACCAAACATCGATCCAGTACTTTCGCAGGAATAGGCGACCTTTTGGCACGGTAGGTCGACCGTAGATCAGGTCACCTTGAAGAAATCGAGGAGAGGTTTTCGGCTAAGAAGAGAGCCAGAGCTATATTTTTCGATCTCACAGCAGCCTACGACACAGTATGACATTGTGGCCTCACCTGCAAGTTGCTGCAACTTCTACCTGAGAGACACATGGTCCGCATGATCATGGAGATGGTTGGCAATCGCAGCTTCACCTTTACCACCGGTAACAACAAACGGAGCAGGTTACGACGCCTCAAGGACTTTTCAGCTCTACAAAACAGAGTCGGCAGTCTTCCATCTCAACAAAAAGGAAGTAAAGGTGAGTTGAAATTCAACTACAACAATTAAAGCCTGCTCTTTAGCTCCGAGCCCAAATACCTCGTAATAACGATGGACAGGTCGCTTACGTATTGCCGACACCTCGTGACTTGCAAAAACCGGACATCTTGCTGCCTCTGCCTAGGGTGCTGAAGCAACAACGTTACGGTTGCAAACAACCACTTCAGCTCTAGTCCACGCAACCGCGTGTCGTAGTGCTCACTCCTGGTGTCGTAGTGCTCACACGCCTCATTGATCCTGTCACCAACGATGCCTCGCGAACTGTGGCTGGATGCATGTGTCTTACTTCCGCAGAAAACCTTCCTAGCCTTAAAGGAGCTACGCTGTCTCTAGCACGCCGTGCCATGAAGCCTGAATATCTGCTACATTCAGCACTCACGTGTTCACCGGGTGGGAACGCACGACATCTCACATCGCAACACCCAGTTGTACCAGCCGCACAATAACTTATCAGTTTAACTGACAACAACAACAGAAGTGCGGCGCTCTGTGCGGATTACTGATGGAATGTAGTGGTTAGAGAACAATACGAGACTCCGTACTTTCATCCTCAACATCGGCACCCACTTTCTCGGAATGGCCATGTAAGAAACGGCGTGGTTCGCCTCCGCACCGGTGTCGGACTTTTAGGCTCCTGCTTACAAAAATGGGATATGGCCCGTTCTTCGGCTTTTGAATGTGGCGCAAAAGAACAGACCGGTGAACACGTTGTCCTTTACTGTCCAATCCATCAACCTCCGCATATAGTGCATGATCTGACGAATCTGGACGCCGCGACAATCGAACTGATGTTCAACATCTGCCCCGAATCTAGTGGGCCTACTCAGTGGTCAGCAACCGCTGCACTTTAAGCCAGATACGGCCTAGCTAGTCCGGCCTAACGCACTCTTTAGCTGTTAAGTAATGGATCTGACCTCATTGTGCTTGCTTTTCTGCGGGTTTCACCGACGTGCGTTCTCATTCGCAACAGGCGAAGGTTCCAAGTGCTTCTTCCGACTTTCCTCAAGCTATTGTTTCCAAATCGAGGCAAAATTTGAAAACCCGGGTTTTGGGTAGCTGAGAAAAGAAACCCGGGAAAACCCGTTTGTTAAGGGTTTTGAAATGAATGCGATTTTGAGAGATAAAAACTTAATATCATTGTGAAATTACTACTGTTAGTCCCTGGGCAATTTATTAGCGAATTATTAAGCACAGTTTTTCAATGATGTTTATAATACCGACGCATGACAATCAAAGCAAACTTTCATCATTCTGTCTGTTTCTGAGTTTTGTGACAAATAGTCCCGTGGCTGAAAAAGCCCACTCTGGTTTCACTGATTTGGGCTTGATTGTAAGTTAGGCATGGAACAGTTTTTCAAGGTTATTTGACCTCTTCTTTGTAGCCACAAAAATGCTCATTTCTTTTATCACAATTTGTGATCGAATCTCTTCCTCTACCAGAATAGTTTTGTGGTCTTCACCACCATGGATTCCATGGATTCTGTGTTTTGACTTCAAATTGTTGATTAAACTTTCGGTGCTTGCACCACCTCTTTTATAAAGGAGCACAAATTGCACCTTGGTGTTTGGTGAGCCTTGTTGTATAAGAAATGGCTCTAAGCTTTTGATTTTCTTTGATTACTAGCATCTTTAAACTGAATGTATTTGATTAAGGATCTAGTTAAAGTTGCTTCTTAAGGAAAACCAGATATTTTGCGGAAAGTTATTGCAAACTGAAAAGGAACGAATCGATTTATCAAAGATCACAGCTTGTGTATGAACTAACACATAACAGCCTATAAATGAACTAACTAGTAACTACGAAACTACTACATGCCTTTGAAGAACTGCCCCACGTGGTAGTTATTTAATTAGGTTAGCGAAAAGACAAAAGTTCTATTACGTAGACATCTATTATGTGCAACATGACGTCTTTATCCGTCTAAATAGGTCAAATTGAACGAAAATATGAACGGACCAGCAACGAACGTACGGTGGTCAGCAAGCAAAACCCTCAACCCCGTGCCTCATGATAATAGTTGAAAGTTCAAACTTGCTAATTTGCCCGTTGCACCCCCCAATCTGAAACTTCAGCGTTATCAGAATTACTAGTATTTGAATGCAACAGCAATTCCAGTTTTTTTTTAATATCTGGGTTTGGTGATTGCAAAAACCCGGGTTTCGGGTAGTAGAAAATAGTCAAAAAAACGGGTTTCGGGTTCGGGAAAACCCGGGTTGGAAACACTACCTCAAGCCGATGCACCACTCTGGTTACCAAATATAGTTTATTGAGCTACAGGCTTCGGACGTTCTCTTGTCTAAGTTTATTTTTCCTTCTACCCCAGTTTACATCCACCATTAGCCACCGCATTTGCAGTTTACTATGCTTTCGAACGTACCAAGCGAGTGATTGCAGAGTTTGGCAGTACTTATTCATACGAACAGTTGATTTAAGAGGTTAACTTCTGTGAAAGCAAGCTGCGCTCTCGACTCACAAACGATGACATTCTGTTGCTGCACTCTTCAGCACTGAAACCTGATATTGCATCTATTTCCAGTAAGATGCAACATAATATTTCTCACTGCACTACTTTATTTTAAAGACAACGAATGAGTGGCTGAGGACTTTGATGCTGTCTGATTATTGTGTCCATATCATTTCTTTCCTACTGCAACAGCATAATATTTTGCGACAGAGTATGTACGTTCTTCAGTGTTCGCTTCTAGATGTTTGTTACTGCGCGTTTGTATCCACCACACCTTTGGCACCGGTTTGACTCTTTTTTAGGTTGTAAATGAAGTGGACAAACATGAGTACGAGTAATCTTTGAGCAAAGTTAATCAAGCATAAGTGCTAAGTTCAATCCGCGCAAAGAATAACGCCACTTGTCGACGATAGGTGACTTGAAAACACCTACGAAGCAAATTATATTTGCGCTGGGCTTCAAAAGCTAGTAAAGGTTGCAACAGGGCCGACGTTAAGAAATTCTTATTTCGTATCCGAAAGATTGCCTGTTTTTCTCCATGAACGCATTGGTTTTTATATTGTATCTTGAAATGTGTAAGGGGACAATCGTCGCCAATGTAACAAAGTTTCACCTCATCAAACCATGCTTGGGTAGCTGCGTTGGGAAGTTGTGATGAAGCCAGTCCAGATCTGAAAAGGTTTTCTCCCACTTGTGAGTAAGACGCTGTGGAGAGACTCGGGTTGTGGCTGTACTCGCAGTTACTGCAATAGGGAGAGATTCATATTGTTTGAGCTCATTACGTCAATCATACAATGTGGCACACCATCCTCGCCGACAAGGCGAGATACAGCAAAAATTTTGTTTCTACCCGCATTTACTTTTACAGACTACAAGGTTTCCGCGACTTTCTCTACCTGCAATGAACACTAAGACCTTCAAAACTCAACATTTCACAAATATTGTAATCGATAGATCTATCTATACGCAAACGAAGTCACCCTTTTCAAAACTGGGAACACGTCATTGATCATGACGCTCCGCACGACGAGTGTGTCTTAGTTGTGCACCTCTGTTATAACTTATTTCATCGATTGCATTAATATCCCATAGAACACGTGAACTCAACCTCAGACAATGATACGGCTGCATTGCTGTATAAACGCTTCCTTAAAACTGTATATCACGATTGCAATTGAGAAAATTAGTTTTTTTGTCCCTTTATCTAGTGCCACGCAATGGAAAATACCGCAAAAGTATAAAGACAGAAGACTGCACTGTTATCGATTATACAGAATGAAAACATTAGTTGCCTTACGCTGAGTAAGATGTTGCCAACTGCTCTAATTCATCGTCCCAGCTGAGTGCATGCATGTTGCTTGCCGATGGCGTCACTGTTTTTCGCAATGCATTGTGTTTGCTTATGAAGGCTGCTTTTTGTTCAGCTGAGGGATTGAACGTCAGAATAACATCGCCAGGCGCTCTTTTAAAGCGAAAGCCAGCAGAGCCATTATCTGTTGAAAGCAGTCAATATCTCACTTTGGTTGTAGATATAGGTTGGTAAGTGCATTATTTCTTCTGGCAGAAGAATAATATTTATTAGAGTGTTCGACTTTACAATATTTTAGGCCACTTGATTGGCAAAAATTTAAAGTGAATAGCTATAAAATTTAGTTCAAGATAATAGTCAGCTTTACACACGTTGTAATTGGTTTCAAATTTTACAAGGAATTTATTCAGCTTAAACAGACGTAGATTTACAGCGTTGACTCCTGACTGAATTGTCCTCCTTTGGTTTGCTTTTCTTAGCTATTGATTTGTTAGGCTTGTCCATAGGACACTCATTTCTATCTCATACCATCGGATTCCCATGAAACTAGTATAAAAACAGGGTATATCATGTGCAGATCCAATGTTTAGCTTCTAAATAACTTTGTCTGAAACGACACAAAACTTCCAAATGGGGGCAATGAAATTGGTGCCTTGTTTGCCGTCATCACTTAAAAAGAGCACAACAACCTTATTTTCGGGGGCCTCGCAATCCCTTCGTCATGGAACTGAACCTCTCTTTTACATACTTACTGAGCCTTGAACATATAATAAAAAAATTCAATTTGAGAAAGTTTCTGCGATATGACGTAAAACTAACAATGATTTGACAAAGGCGAGAAACATTTTGCATCATTCTCCATCCCACAGGACAAATCTCATGGAAATCACATTCACGTGGAAAAGCCCGAGATTTGCTTTGCATGAAATACAACCAAACCCCGTTTGTTTCTCAACTTCAGAAGAGCGTGCTAACCTCTGTTTGCAAAGAGCACCACATATAAAACACCTCCAGCTTTGGCAATACTTACATAAAGCTACTACCGTCGTAGCGCCATTATTCATATGGTGTTAAGTTAATACACAAGGTAATGTGATAAATCATTTCATCAACTGTACTACAAGATTGTTCGATGTGGGCATTTACAGCCTAGTCATGTCTAAGCATTAAAACATCTACAGCAATAAAAATATTAAATGAAATGTTTTACAGTAATCGTATTGTAATAGATGTGTATGATGGTACTTTCAAGTGCGAAAAAATTTATTTGAAAATAACGAGGAATTGAGGGAAAGTCTTGATTTCACGTTTATCACTCACTAAAAAAAACAACCCTGCTCTTCCTAAACACGGTTTCAATGCCTTACTCAACTGGAAAAACACTTACCTACTCTGAACTTCTTTAAAGCGGATGAACGGTTAAAGAACATGATTGTGCTAACCAGAAACGCTGCTGAATAGTTCATATTTCAGTCAACCATGCACACCTGCTATTGAATTAAATTTTCTTTCGAAGCATAAAGACTATTCCATTTGAAACACCTGCATTGCACAGAATGAAACACAGTACAAAAATTTGTTGAAGTATCGCAATTCATACATTCATATACTAATTGTATTGTTAATGCACAATTTCTGGTACTTGCGCTGGCTCTGTACATCAATACGGGGCCAATTCAGCGTAGAGATTTAATATCACAACCTGATCCTTGGCCGTCATAGTCTCGTTCTTTCTGAGGTACCTCAAGAAACATATGACTTCGATTTGCAATGCACCTACAGTACACTGGCATTCTGGCGCATAGGAAAACCAAAAGAAGTCTGTTAGAAGTATAGTGTATATACACAACGGAGAAAGAAAGATATTTTGAGGAAAAACCGACAGCGACATTTATTTTGCATGGGGTGTTTTTTGTAGAAACATACTTGATCAGATTGCTGCAAGTTAAAATTGTATATAAGGCATAGCGGTCACAAATTAGAAACAGTAGGCTATACGAGTATTTACGCATATTTTCTGATTTGAGTCAATCTTGTACGTCCAACTTAATATTTGAAAAACAGATATTCTGAGCACAAGTAACTACTCTCCACAAGGGAAGCAAACGAGGAATCAAATTATCAAATTTTTAATAGGAAATAGATATCACGTAACACTACACATCGTCAGTCCTAAAATCTGCAAGCAGTGCTTACTGGTGAAATGTTGAAAGGCTAAAGCAAAAGCAGAAAAAGCAAACAAACTCATGACAAAGATGAATCAATCAGTTAACAACGTCCTCATTCACTTACAAACGATTAATATTTCTCTTAGCAAGCCTATTAAACAAAAGGAAAAATCGTTAACCTTTGTTATTAAACTACCCATTTTTATATAAGAGCAGATAATAAAGGACCTACCCTAATCTAAAACAATCTCTTGTGCAACCATAACTGGGTTTTCTTATAGAAAAGACGTTGAAAATATGAATAGTTCTCTACAGACACGTTGGTCTAGCTTCCCTTCTTTCCTTTATTGAACAACGTCATCACCCAACATGGACGGTACCGCTATAATCTCAGGATCAAGGTAGTGTGATTGCTTAAAATAATTCAACGTGGTTAAATGGGACTACACTGCACTTCAATCAATGAAATACCTGGTTTACTGAAAATAACAGAGCTTTTCACAGGTACGCTATGATTGTCCGGATTTTACGCAGAGGACAGCTAACCGAGCTACTCAATCATCTTCTAAAAGATATCATAGATTTTCATTCCTCCCTGACCTTCAGGAAGTCAATGCTGGAGATGTTACAGCCAGTGTCACACATCTGGATGTATGTCGTCACACAACGAGATTGTTGAACATTCGGGTTGGTCACCAACGAACATTTATAGCCAAATGTTCTTCATCGATTCTTTGTGAAAAGAGCGTCTCACCATCCTCGAGTTAATTTCAAACTAGGTGTGTTAACATGGCTATTTGGTGACGCAAATTCAAAAAATTTAATAAAATTTTTGAAATTTTCCAAACCATCATTCTTTGAAAAATGCAAGTATGCAAACCCATACGCACAGCGTGGACTTCGACATGAATTTAAAATGCTCTAATCTTAATTGAACAAACCGCAACTAAAACTTTGTCATGTTAAGTCACTGCTGCTGACGAATGTTACGGTCATGACTGACGTGTATATTACGTGGGAATCGCAGGTCTAGGTAATTTTGCCACCTAGAATGGGTCAAAGCTACAGTACTACCGGTCACAGAACTGAAGTGCAGTTGGTGTAGCGTTCCTTTTGGGTGAGTGAGTTGGAGCAGTGAAACTTTTCATAGTTCTCAACACAGGATAGCAGTAGACAAGGTGGATCCTGAAATCTTGCAGACTGCATATGCCGTGTCGTACACTACAAACCTAGCAGCCGGCCGCTGCGAAGTACAAAGCATAGGGAAAATGCAAAACCTTGAAAATTGAAGGTGAAATTTCTCAAAAACAGTTTACAATCTTACAAATCAAGTATTTTGAATCATGGCTTCTCATTGGTATGTTGAAAATCACCTGTAAATTGTAGTCAGCTTCACAAGTTGTGAACACTAGTAAAACCTGATAACAATCACTGTGTGCTTGTTTTGCAGCCACTACTCATGAATAATCTCCGACAAACAGCATCTTATTTCGTTCTTTGAGGCAACTAATAAAATATACACCCATATTGAAATACACTTAGTTTTCCTTAAATTAGTAAAGAGTATCTTCCAAAGCTTGATGTGCTTCGCAAGTATAACTGACAAATATCGAGATTAAGCCTTGAGTCACGCTGTGCGTCAGACTTTAACAAAAGAAATGGTATTCAAAGTAAATAATTGGAAGCTCTACTTGTTTCTTGAGCATCAGTATCAACCTGTCCCTTCCTTTCTATTAACTGCGGCGATTCTTGTCTACCCATATCTTCAACTTAAGTACAGCCTGTGCACAAGTGACAGAAATCAGCACGCATAGATGGTATTTAATGGAATTAAATGGAATGGTTTCTGTCACTTGTGCACAGGCTGTACTTAAGTATTCAAAGTAAAGCAATGCATTTTCTTGCTTGTTTATATTAAGAACAATAATCACACAAAACAAATTACAAATAACGTTTACGTAATGCAACTAAATATTCCCAATGAGGTAGAGTGCTTTAATTTTTGATCACATTGACTAACGTCAACTGCGTGAATAATGCTTCAACGTTAGTGATAAAAATGTACCTCATGCCGTTGAAAGCGTTTCATTGCTTAAATTATCACAAACCGAACTGCATAATGGGAGATGCATTGTTGACGCCATTGATGAAAATCACGCGTAACGCAGAGTGCATTAATTAATTACGTTACTAACATTAGCAATGATCATTACCGGAACTGCATCAACAACAACGCACTGGTGACGCTAGTGAAAGCTTTCCACCATGAGGACACGGTGTTTCAAATTAAATAGTAAGCTTACTCACGATAGCAAAAAACAGTAAGCGAACAACACTGAAGTTTTTTTTCATCTCAACCTAGCTTGCAAATACCTCGTTATCTTAAATACCCTTCCAGAAAGCAAGAAACAATCATGCTCAGGCATTGATATCCCAAGAATCGTCAGCTTTTCAATTTTCATATGTTGCTTGTGCTGAAGACAAAACGCATGAAAAGTTCGTGTTTCCATTAAAACCAGCTATTTCACTGATTTTGAAGGATAGCGCGGTCTCATCTGCTCAAATTGTGCTGCAGCAATCACAGTGCCATGATCCTAAGCATATATTGCTTCCCTTCATGTTGGGTGAAACGTTGTTCAAACAAATAAGGGGATACTGAATCAGCGTCTCTGCAGAGCTTAACTCAAACTTCCAATGTCGTTTTCATAACACAATCCAACCACTGTTGCACAAGAGATTGTTTTAGATCGAGGAAAGGTCGTTTTATGTCTGCTATTATGATAATGGGGAGTTTATTGACGAAGGTTAACGATTTTTTCCTGTTGAAAGATAGACCTACTAGGGAAAAGTTATTCGTTTTTTAATTGAATGAGTTCTGTGCCTCGAAATATGTTTTTCAAAGTTTGAATTGGATGTGAAAGATCACCTTAGATGAAAGAAAAATATATTAATCTATTTTTTCTGCACTGGGTTTAACATGATATGCCATCTCTAAGTAGGCCCAAGGTGTAATTTTAACATACAGAAATCTTATCACATACTTTTGTACCAAAAACACCCTATGCGAAACAAATGTGGCTGTCATTTTTTTGTCAAAATGTATTTTATTCTTGGTTGTATATTTCCAGCATACTTCTACTAGGCTTCATTTCGTTGACCTGCGGACCACTGTAGAAAGCCAAGTGAGATGTATTACAAAACAAAGGAATTGTTTTCTCTGAAGCACCTAAGGAATGCTGATACAGTATGTTGCTTTTGGAGTACTATTGCGAAGCTACTGTATCATGTGTTTACGAACAAGCTTCGTTAGCTTAGAAAGATTAAATTAAGGTAGATTACTTTGTTGTGAAGTGAATTCGTATCCCCGGACCTAGTCTTAGAAATTATGTAGCAGAAAACAAGGCTTCCTCATCAGCAAAATATTGCGTTGCTTTCGAAAAACAACGCTGAAGTTAGCCTAGTCCAGTAGGTGACAACCATAACTACAGTATGTGGTTCATGTTGTACACAAACTTCAGCCTTTGGAAATTGTATCAGAATGTTAGCCTGATGTTTCTGAACTGGCACTTGCATAGAAAACTAACCGAGTTGCGAGAATTAAATTTAGGCTAAATTTTCGCAAGACCTGACATGTATGTGTTTATGGGCGCTCGTTTATGCCGGACTTAGGTCGTACTTACAGGATAGAAATATATAGCAACCTTTTCGTTAGTGGCTCAAGCTCGCAAAAACGAACCCTGTTGTTTTGTTTGTTTTACAATTCAAGTCTAATCTGTTACATTACAAAGGAGATTAGAAGGGATGTTTATTCGCGAACCAGTTAAAACAACAAAATCCGGGAATACATCTGAGATTAGGTAAAAACCCAAGGAAAAATAGTGACTAACTGCAGTAATTTGCTCAAGCTAAGCACCAGATGTTCTCCTGCAGTCGCTTTCTTCGTTTTGGAGGACACCACTCGCTTCACTGAGTCTTCAGGAACAAAACATAAGTAGGCTAAAAAAACAGGTGAGAGCTGCCATGCGCTTTTTCTACCACTTTATATACTACAGTACACCAGCGGTGAGCCACAAATGTGGCCCTCCACAGCGTTTTCAGTGGCCCTCCACAGCGTTTTCAGTGGCCCGCGGAAGCAATTAGGCAAAACCTTTAAATCTGAAAATTCCTCCAACTTATAGTAAATGTTAGTGCTGATGCTAACTTTAACCTATACTTTCTTCTATTTCCATTAAAAAGTGCAGCACCCCGCTGAAGGCGGCCTTCGCAAAATGGTCCCCTAGCTAAACTTATTGACCACCCCTGTACTATATGAATACTTTGGTTGCTCGCTGGGTAGAACTCATAATTCCATCTGAATATTCACAAGACCAGAGAAAGAGTCCATCATGACTTGCTTACGGGTAGAATTCCAAAGAGTACTAAGGCTAAGGGATTTAGCATCTTTCTACTTCATTTTTCGCAACGGGTGGATTCCCAGTTGCGAATGAAGTATTGCGAGTCAAACCATGTCATTATATACTTATAATTAATCAAAGAATAAACAAGGATTGCGCCAGAGTTGCGAAAGATGCTTATCAAATCCTGTTTGTAATGCCAGATAATGCTTCTTAACAATGAAGAAATGCATACCTGAATAGCGAAATTTCAACGAAATTTTCGCTGTGACTTATTATTTGCAATGCAGGTGTTTCAACTTGAATTAATGTTTATGCTTAGAAGATAATTTTATTCGAAAGCAGATGTATGCGGCTGAAAAATGAACCTCTCAGGAGCATTTCTGGTTAGCACAATGATTTTCTACCATTCATCCGCTTCAAAGAACTTTAAAGGAGGTAAGAGTCCTCCCAGTTGAAGTCAATCCTTTTTGGCTTTGAAACGGGTTTAGGAAGAGGTGTTATTTCTTCATCGACTGGAGCACATGAAGCCACGATTTGCGCCCAACTTGTAGCAGTTTTCTAATTAATACCTTTGTAAAACTGCTAAAGTACACTCAGGCATAACATGTCCTAAAGATCTTATGATGTGATTGCTGTCAGAAATTTTAATAACATGCATGAGTAGGCTATAAATGCCACATGGAACATTGCAGTATAGTGGATGGCATGATTTTGTGCCATTGCTCTGTGTAGTGATCCCCTGAACAATGGCGCAACGACGCCAGAAGTTTCATATAAGTTTTGTTAAACCTGTGTTTCATACGCGATGCTCTTTGCAAACAGAGGCTAGCACGCTCCTCTGCAGTTGAACAAAGGGGATTTAAGCTCTATTTCATGCAAAGCAAATCTCGGGCTTGTCCCATTGACAAGCCTGACAATTCTATAATCAAAAGCAACATTGAGGTGTAAGGCCCACACTTAAATTAGGGGCTAACATTTGTGAGTCTCTGTAGGTGTGAAGATGAATATCTTTTCTCTTAAAATTTGAAACCATTTGCAACATGTGCCAAACTGGTTATTCTCTGGCACTAAATTTTATAACTATTCACTGTAATTTTTTGCCGAGTAATTGTAGCTAAAGTTGAACAACTTAAAAAGTATTTGTGTTCATCCAAAAGATATAATGCACTAACCTATAGCTACAACGAAAGTGAATT
>Ga0210059_1005909_pt1 | contig 19669 bp, 8 predicted proteins | sample Ectturendosymbi2_FD_188042 | JGI IMG/M metagenome (GOLD analysis project Ga0210059, IMG submission 188042) | Ecteinascidia turbinata endosymbiont from Florida, USA - Sample 2 (SPAdes) (version 2) | ecosystem: Host-associated > Tunicates > Ascidians > Unclassified | place: Key West, Florida... | reverse complement strand
AAATTTGTCAGATTAAGCCCAAGCAGGTTTTTTAAGGTGTTTTAGGGACCCGATTCGGGTCCCAAGAATTGAAAATCGGGTCCCTAGAATCAGCGAGAATCATCTCCGGTCCCTTGAATCAGAGAAAATCGGGTCCCTAGAATCAGATAAATCGGGTCCCTACAGGTCCATACCGGGTACCTGACATTTTCCTTAAAGAAAACCCAGGCTTAAGCTTAAATTAAGCTTCAATCAAACAACTCCTTCATATTTCTGGTTAAGTGTCAAGGACGAATAGCCAATGCTCTCACAAAGGCAATGAAATTTTTTTTGCCTTTTGCCACTACCTACATGTGTCTGACGTCGAGGATGAGGGGCCTACAACCATAAAAAAAGGAAAGCTTCTTTCAATCGCCAATATAATAATGAGTCGTACTTAAAGTACGGATTTATTTCAACTGGTGCAAATGATCATAGCCTGAAATGTGTTTTTCATACGACTCTATACCAATGTTTTGGATGAAGATCTTGCCAACGCATGAGAGCTGACTATTTTGCACTCTTTACACGGTTTACCCATGCAGCGCTCTTGGCTGGAATCGTCAAGACTGCAACAGGCAAAGCATGCAACGAGTGCAAAACGCTAGGTCAGTTGGGACTGGTCTGTGTTTAAATGCTCAAACGCAAATGCCCTGTAGTTTTCCAAACAGCCATTTTCTTGATTCTGATCGTAAGTAATAACAAAAGGTCCTCAGGCATTGACGGCAAAGCCAGCGTCTGCTTTTCCAGAAATTGTTTATATTACCGTCATCTTGAGTTACGTTTCTGCTAGTAACTATTCTCTGAATCGTCTGAACCTGTGATTGCTGTTTTTCGAGGATTTCCCCATGATAAGAGCGCTGCTTGTAAAAAATTACCAGATTAAATTACTCCAAAAGGTTTGGTATATTCTCTTAGTTTTTTTGTGCTTGATATACTTCATTTTCTATTCAACTTTCTCTTCAGGCACACCAAGACAATTAAAATAAGAATGTGTGAAAACGACCAGAAGACGGAGCCATGAAATAGGAGAGCTTCGGAGCCAGGGCCACACTTATGAAAACCAAGAGCTCCGGAGCTGGAGCCATGTTCATGAAAAGAAGAGCTCCGGAGCCGGAGGTGTGTGATTTTTGCGACGGCTCCGCAGTTCTGAAATTATCCACACCGTAGCCGGGCACATTGACGATCCAAAGTAAAAATTCAATGGATAAATTTCTTTAGCAACAACATCCAACGATTATTATAGTAAATTCAAATTTGCAAGAAACTAACAAGTCATAATAGTAGGCTCCTGAAGTTAACTCAATGATCGATTATTGGTTGAACAATTTTGTCCCCTTTGTGATGTTTCTCCCCCCTATCGCCCCTTTGTTATTTTGCCCCCTTGCCCATCAAAATCGCCGCCAAGGGGGCGATTCCGCCCACTTTGAGAAACACTGGCTTAGACGTATTGCTGAAAACTTCTAAGCTACCATGCAAGTATGTCACAAATTAAGGGAAAAGATTACGATAGTTTGCGGAAACGTAGGCACAGAGAGAAAGGGTGAATAATTCACACTGGTTTGTCAAAGTTGGCACATGGCTGCATTTTTTATACCTGTTCCAAAAGCTTCTCTGCGCATTTCTCGTTTGTGAATTAGGAATAGCATTATTGTTATGCAGCAGAGAAAGGCTGTCTTATTACTTACGCTCAAAAGCATTGGCAATGGAAAATACAGAAGGTGAAAATAACTGCCATTGCCTATATAGCCTACAACCATTTGAAAGGTGGTCAGAAATTCGTTAGGGCAGATAAAACGGCGCAATTACAAAGCCAATTTTTGCGAAATGTCCATCGTTATGTTTGTGTTTTATAAATGTGTTGCGGCTCAGTTTTTCCTGCTCTCACTTGCTACGTCCTACATTAGTGGTTTGACAACAGCGAGGTCACGACAAAATAGCAAAATCAGTGTAGTAGTAAAGTTCTTTTGTCGATATTTTGCAACCAAAAATCTTTCGTAGCTACAGCAATGCTTATGTCTGTAATTTGTTTTCTAAACTAACACCATAAACGTGTAATTACATGTCGGGTGGCTGTTGCCCAGGCCTGTTTTTTCAGATGGTGTGCGTGTGTGTTGTGTGGCAGAACCGCCACGAGAGAAGATGATCGCGTTAAAAAATTCCAGTGCGAACCCGAGCTGGGGTCACTTAGTCGGCCACGGTCATCAGTAGACCACACTTCGCATCCCGCAGGAAGTCCCAGACAAAATTCATGACCAATATGTTAGATCCACGTTCAGGTGCATGAGCATTCAGAGTGGACAAATATTCCCCACCTGTCTTTATAGGTTCCCCGTACCTAACGCTTACCTTGTACTGTATGATTGTGGTTGAAAAACTCAGTCTGACCTTTCTAAGAGAATATTTGATCCAATGCCGGAGACTTGTCAGGCGTCACCATTCCGGGCCAGAGTGGACCTAGGAATAATAATGGCTCAAGAAAATTCCAGTTTCCCAACAATTCGAGGACTCCCGAATTGCAGCTCCATCACCAGTTGCACTTCAGCGTGTTTCCCAAGACCTACGGCGGTTGGAAGAGGCTTGGTGAAAGTAAAGGTGATTTAAGCAACATGCAGTTAAAATATACCAGAATGTTGGCTTACTTCTCCAGCGCAAGCAGTTCTCCAACAAAGGATAACTACTCAATCGATTTGAAATTCAAGCCCGCTACAATCTTTCTCTCCCTGCTAAAATGTACTGTACATTTGGCATCTGAGTATATCCGTTATCCTAACCTTTACGTATCATTCTGCCAAGTGGTTTACATTCTCATTTTAAAGTGAAACCACTCGTTTTTTTCAATTCAAGTTTTTTTCATTTCGCATTTCCTCATTCTAATACATCGTCACCGTTAATGCATTTATTAGTATTCCTTATGAACGTCAAACAGTTGCCTTTCCACTGTCGCAATGGTTTAACCATCACAAAATTTTTTCAGCCTCTTCATTTGCAAGAACATTAGCGAGGTTGGAACGGCAAATTAATTCTAGTGCTTGTTTTTTCATCTGGGAAATAATGGAAGCGTTGGTCAACAATTTTTGTACATTACTAGTGCTTTAATTCTAATACTGCTTACCGGAATAAATATTCAATGAAGGTCCGACAATAGAAAAACAATTTTTGAAAAAGGGCTTTTGAAAATTGAAAACTATAGTTTTACAAGTTTGTTGAAAAATTAACCCAGCTTTTAAAGCCGAGTAGCATTTTGTGTTGTTATAGTACATTATAATATTGGTGTCTTGTTACTTAAACAGACTGCATCTTATTATGTAAAAAATGGCACCCAGAATTGATAAAGCAAACGCGGCGTATTTCGTTAGATTTATCGCTTTGTGGTCTCAAAACGGGAGCTTTCAGACACAGCAAATCAGTCTTTGTTCAGTTTCTCACCTACGGCCATGAATCATGGGTAATGAGAGTGCTATGTCGCAAATGCAGCAGCAGAGATGGGATTTTTGCGAAGGGTTAACAGCGTGACACTTAACGACAAAGTGCGCAGTTGTGAAATTCATAAAACCCTGAATGTCGAGTCACTTCTCTCAATCGAGAGATCTCAGCTACATACACGTCGTTTCGGCTATATGTCCAGCATGTCCCACGAAGATTGGCAAGGCAAGACGTGCTGGCTGCACCCAAGAGAAAGCGGCCCAGAGGTTGTCCAAGGACAAGGTAAAGTGACTACATCTCCGACCTTGCTTGGTCCCGTCTTGGTGCGGGATCAGCAGAATTATCAGAGATTGCTGAATACCGCGAGGTATGTCGAATCCTCATAGGGTTGTTGTTCCCTCGACTCTCATGTGCAGAGAAGCGGGTAAGAAAATGAACGAAACGGCACTCCAGTGCTTTTAGATTCGTCAAAGACACCTGACTAGACACAAACTGCTGTTCACAAAACTAATTATGAGCAATTTACTCATGTGCACAGTCAGAATGTTGGTGAGTTGGTAGAAGACTCAGACCATGAAGGGAAGACTAGGCCCGCAACTGGGGGGCAACTGGACAGTTTCCGCCCCAAATTTTAAATAACACGTTTACGGTAGTTTTTAGGTGGAACAAAAAGTTCAATCATTTCGCTCCCGCCGAACGAAGATGGTACAAGTTACAATGAGTTTGCCTCCAGAAAATAGCTGCTGGTTGCGGCCCAGGTGAAGACTTCAGACCCGTTTAGTGCAACGAAAGGTTTTACGCGAAAGAGTTTTACATCCATATATATATACCCGCTGGTTGCCTTAATGAAGTCTTAGCTCAGCTTACGGGCTCAGCTAGGGTGGGATGCAGGGTGGAAAGTGTAGTTGAAAATCACCAATTTGTTTGCTGATGATATACATGTGTTTTCTCCCAACATTAGTGGTCTTCAACCCTGCTGAGTATTTGCTGCGATGATGCTGTTGAAGACGAAACTATTTTTAACTGCAACGACAACACGACAGTAGGGGCAGTTTTTCGTCTGAAAAAGTACAAACAGCCTGCAACACGGGATGTTTCTAAGTTTACCGATCAAATCAAATATCTTTGTGCATTGCTTTTGGTCTCACTACAAAGAATGACAACGACATTCTGAGACAAGTAAAGTCACTTTATTGCGCGGAAAACAAGCTCAAAGATTCCTTCGTTCAGTGCACAACTGCGGCAAATAGTCCTATTTTTGTGCCTATATTACATGCCAATTCGTGACTACAGATTGTGGAACAAGTGCACACAGCCTGTGGCATGAAACGGGTCCTCATTACCTTTAACTACAACTGCCAAAATTTGCATTATATCCCCAGGAATCTAAGTGCTCGCCAACACCAAGTTAACTACAGTATCTCGCCAAGGCATTTGGTGCCTTGACAAGAAACAATTTCCATGCTTTTGTTCAACGATGCGCATCTTCGTTCTTAGTCGAACTTTTTCATCGGCTCACTTCAAATGTCTGATGGTTTTCACGAGCTTTCATGTTTTCTCCCACTACATAATGCTTCTGCAAGACGGTTGTGTGATCAAAATTGCTGATGGCCATGGGTGTTCGCAGGGGGGACAAAATAGGCATTCCCCTTTGGAAATTGGAACTACGAAGCAAAAATTTCTAGAAAACGTAAAATCAGCAGTTTAATTCCGGTTAGTTGGGTACATTCTTGCAAATGACAGTTTGTTTGCCGATATGACACTCACACAGCACAAGAGTCAGTTCACTGTTCTGCTGTCATGCAGTCATGAAATTGCAGTTCACTTAACGCTGCAAATACAGGTTGCGAAAGTCGGGAGCGAACTGTTCTACTGTTAGCCTTTGCTGGGTCACAGTAACATGGCAACGTATCTCTAGCCTAAAGGTTCACTTCAAGTTACGGTAGTAGCCGTTTTTGCGGCATGTTATGCAACTGCTGAACGCAGATATCTTGACAGGTAATGCAGCGAGACGCGACTGCTGATAGTGGTAAGCCACGTACGTTCATACCAATGGTGGACGAACTGCGACATTTTGTGTGGCTCTTCTAGATAAATAGCAATATCTTGAATTGACAGAGAGTTGTTACCACATAGTTAACTTTGTTTCAATTGTCAATGTGTTTACGCAAGCTCGTAAGGCAGAGGCGGATCCAATCAATAAACTTTTAAACTTACAAGGGGCCACGGCTCAAGAAAGTTTGAGAACCACTGGCTATGTTAATGTCAGGAACTGTATAATGACAAAAACAATGCTTAGTTAACGTCACAAAATCAATGTTCTATAGTTGTTGCAGTAGCCTGTGTTCTAGCACACGCAACCACAACATAGAAAGTGTGCGGCTCAAAAAAAGTGCTGAACGGCCCACAATCGGACCGAGACCAGGAGTTTGCTAACTACTACCTGAAATGAACATCGAAGAGTTTTGTTTTTGTGCAGTTTTAAAGCCAAATGCGTGAATATGGCGGAGATACACGCTTTATGCCTTGAAGTTCAAACTTGGGCTAAGAAGCAATCCAGCTTCAAAGTCTTTTTTATTACGCGATGAGGCCACGGACACTGTTTAGTAACAATAGTATTACAGTAATTCTATATATTTATTTGTGATGATTAAATATGTACCGTGACGGTTCAATCATAATTATGTGGATCCTTAACGTTTTCATCAATTTCACATTGCCTTGCCTGCGAGAAAAAAGGTTTTGTCAAGTAATCAGAGTTCGGCCTGCACATAGTCTGAAGGTGTTACAACTTTCACCTGATGTTAATTGTCACCCTATCCTACATTAAATTTGAAATCATTCAGCTGCCACGGGAAGAGTCAGCAGCAAAGCCCAAGCTAATCAGGAAGATGCTTCTGTAAGTGCTGAGGGTAGCGATACTGCCATTACTTACAAATAACTTGCAATCTGTTTTCTCGATAACGCGCATGTGACTGAAATTAAATTAAATTAAATTTTGTCCAACGATAGGCATTTGTTTAGTAATGGATGTAAAAAAAGACTTCAACTGTTTACACAAGAATGGCTAGATTAGCGGTTCCCAACCTTTTTTGAGCGTGACCCAAATCTGAGTTTGGTGAACACCTCGCGATTTAAACCTCGAACAACGTATGAAAAAATAATGACTGTATGGAAGATTTTTGGCAGTAAGTTGCTAAGTCGTTTTTAATGTAAGTAATCTACTCTTTTCTCAAATATGTACATTACAGACAGACACAGACAAACAGTGGTAACGTTGAAAACACACAACTCCGGTTTGGATCGCCTCGACGCGACCTATTTTTTGACCCTTCGCCAACCTTGTTTGGGTTCCGACCCATACTTTGTGAAACACTGGGCTAGATCAAAGAACCAACCGTTGCGTTAAGCTGCAGCGACAAGTATTTCTTAATTTTAGTGCAGAGCCGTGGTAATAAACAATTGTAGCTTCGTTTTTGTAAATACACACTTTGTGCAGACTGAGTGGATCAAACATATCCAAGTTATATGTGTAACTTTCCCCAATTTGCAATAATGTCTATATCATACTTGTGAATTGTAATGTCAAATGTTAACTCAGAATAGCTAGCTAATAACCTAATCGTTTTTGGGAAGCAAGTTCAGTGCAATAAGCGTACAAAAATGCTACCGCAGTAGCATTTGATAGCGTTTAATGGCATAAAATCCGAACATTTTTCAAACGCGTTGAGGAACTCTGCAGCCTTCACGTTATCAGCTGCATACGACAACCAGTCGCTCAAGAATTGGTCAAGATCTACATTTTTTTGCGAGTAAGTTTTGTAAACCTACTTCGGGAGTCGGTGTCTCAGAGCAAACTTTCTGCTCGGCCTCGACTGAACACGTGTTGTTGTATGTCAGAAGCGCGTAAATATAATTAAAAAGCGCAATCTTAATGGCAGTCACGATGACTTCTTGCTCAACTGCAATATTGGCTGCTAAAAGCATACTGCTGATCTTGCATTTATAGCGTCGAGATTTTCACAAGCGGTTTTGCAAGAAAGTATTACCAGCAAGCGGTGGGTTTCCTCCAAAGTAGAAGCTTGGAACTTTACTAAAAAACTTTAAAAGTTGTCAATTAACTGAAAATAGACTTTGTATTTGCCGGCTTAAATCTGAACATAATTATTTTAGTTATTTAGAAAAAATGCGTCAGAAAAATGCACGTTTTATGGATAATGCCTGCAAAAACAAGGGGCATTAAATATTTCGATGTTGAGACTTGGATGTTTTTCCCACCCCTTATCACAATATCTGGCTACGCGCCTGGTTATGATTCAGTATTTTTGTGCATTTTTCTTCTTTGACTAACTTCTTCCTGTGATATAGACCACGAGTCTTAGCCTAACACGTAAATAAATAAATAAAAGATAATCTTTGGAAAACGTATGCGCAAAATTCTTTAGTTTAACAATGCCTTGGAAAAAACTTGTTGGACCTAATCCACGGAACACACATTAGAAATTCTCTCCCTGATGAAAGGATATTATTTCGCACTTTTTTGTTTGAAGATTTCAGTGCCTGGTCGAACAAAAACACTCGTATCACACAAGGCGGTTCAAGTGCTCTGCAAAAGATGCTAGTGACTGTCATGGCAAAAAATGTTCGGTATTTCTTCTCACAACTTTGACGTAACCGTTGTCGCCGAACGCAATTAATCGAGATCACGTGATACTTGCAAAGCAAACAACCGATTGGAGCCGAATTTAAACGCGTATATAAATGCGTTCGCAATGAGCCAGTGAGTACTCGTCACAAGGCAACCTAACGAAAGCAAGGTTGACTGTGTACACAGCCTATGAAGGTGGGCAGTGCATTTTAATCAACGCGGTATTTGGTTTGCCGATCACAGGGAGAAATGTCAAGTTTTATCAATTTTGCTCCATGCTTCGCGCCTGCTCATCACCATCGCAAACTATAGTGTCGCCAATATGATTAAAAAACACAAAACAGCCAAGCTAAGGTACGATGTCTAAATACCAAAGAAAAGTCTTAATATCAGGGCATATAAACTTATAGAAAATACAAATGCCAAAGGTATGAGATATGCACATTTCTGCAAAGGAAATTTTTTATATTCGTTAAACAAGTTAAACAAATGTAATGTTCCTTTTTTTTGCGCCAATTGAATTGCAAAAGTGTTACGAACAACGTCACAACTCTGTTCCTCGAAGAAAGTGCAAAGCCTAAATAAAATTAACCTGACTAAGAGGAAAAACTGCTATGTTAGCAATTTTGGTAGAACTCAGTGACGGTCCCACGCCACATCAACACTGAAGGTCAACAGAAGTGCACAAAGCAATTCGATTGAGGTGGATCTGTATATTTCATCTTTTGATGGTTGGGGGCTGCACTTTTTTAAGAGGTCTCAGCAGACATTTTTGCTGCGCCGAATTTTTTGGCTTTTCTCAGGTAACCCAAATTTATCTTGCTTCGCTGTTGTGATACAGGGCAATATTTTCTACTGCAGTAGCGTTTATTGATATACATTTATTTGGAATCATGCGGCTTCCATGACTTTGCACCTCAAAGAACCAAAAGCCTCTTGGTTTTTGCTCCTCGGGCGCTAGTCAAAGATTATGCCCAATATTGCCTTGCTTACTGTGATAAGAAAGCTGTCACCAAGCTTGACCTGCAATCAGACAAATCTGCTCTGTCTGGAGGACTTTTCGGTAATTATTGTTAGTAACTTTGGTTTCTTTTAGCGAAAAATTGTACAAAACATTGTGAAAATAATGAATTCCAGGTCAAAACTTTTGGGGAAAAACTCTTTGACTGTTTTACATCCAAAGGTTTTTGATGGTTGTCACCACCCCAAGAATGCTTGTAATGTTATTTATAAGAACTACCGAATCTTTTTGGTTCAAATGCCTCCACAGTCATTACTCGAATAAAACAAGAAAAAACAAGCTACGCCCCACTCAATGACAGCGCAATGCATCACCGTTTTATCGCGTATGATCGCAATGCAGTAAGAAGAGGGCAAACAAAGGTTTAGGCAAGTTTTTGACATCAAAGCGATATTCTTGCTATCTTAAAAAGGTGCAGTGCAATGTTACGCGACGAAGATTCAATCCCGGCCATAAAAATGCTCTGAGTCTGTAAATGAGGGCACGAGTTCTTGCAAATGTTAAAACCACTCACGCAAGAATCCTGTTAATTTTTATTAGCAGTAAAACGGTGATAAACTTATACTGCTCACTGGAATGTTTGAACTGGACCATCAGACGGAAAACGGAAGTAAGTGATACGTGTTTGGGCTCGTTGAAACTTTTACTTTAGCCACCTTAGCCTTGCTATACAAATTGACATTATCTCATGATGCTGTATCAGGAGTATCTAAAACGGGGTTCTCGGTATCCCTGTGCAGTATTGGCAAGAGCGATTGCGGCGATCTCCCCCCTAAAACCTACAAAAGTAACTTTGTTCACCATGGTTTTGTACAATTCGGAAAGCAGCATTCACGATTTAAGGCCATTTTTCTGTCCACTACTTTGTCACAACAGTGTTATGAAGTATACTTCATCTCTCTTACAGCAGTGAACCCGTAGTGAGACTTGACTACAAAATGTTACTGAAATCCGGCTGGGTCCGCCCTGTGTATGGGTGACGACATAGTGGCATGAGACTGTCTCGAGGTTGTGACGCAATAGCTTTTAGTGCTGGCCAAACTCAGTGACGCATCACTGGCGGTGTAATTTAAGCCATCCTATGCTTGACGGAATCTGTAGATCGTAAACACGGAGTTAGTAGTGAAACTGAAAGCACTAACAATGGCTGATCGCGTACCTGTCAGAGTCACTGAACCGCTACATGAACGTCATGCGATATATTACACATCGTTTAAATAAGTAGTGTCCACAAATATTTTGAAACTATAAGCAGGAGGATGAGAATATAGCGTTTCTTTAAAATAATGGTGAAAAGGTTGTGGTGAAACGATCAGTGCCAAGGAGTTAAATTCAAATAGGACTGATTGAACTTAAAAGCCTAAACCTTTGGTTAAATGCGTTGTAATCTCCAACAAAATTTTGGAAAACACTATTTGTTCAAAACCATCAAGCTTCCAGAAAAACAATAGAAAGCATGTAACGCTATGACCTTAATAACTAAATTTGTTAATTTTTCAACCACTTAACCTAAAAATCTTGCAGTTCATTTTACTTGGAAATACTCAAGATGACAAGGCAATCTACTATTGTTGCATCGCAATATCAGTGTAGTGGTACATCGCAAGGTCAGTTCAGTTTCCTTGTACTCGGTTTGTGTACTGTACCCTTTTTGGAGTGTTACAAGGGGTCTGCGACGCCCATCTCCGATTGCTCACGTTGTGGACGATGCGGCTGCTTTTGCAGTGAATGCTGCACTGTTGGCGAGTCAATGGAAGCACCGATTTCCTTCAACCCCACCCATTAACTCCGAGCACGAGGCCGGACAAGCCGCAAATACCGGTTTTCAAGTCTTCGGTATGACCTGACCGGTATACCAGCTTTGGTGGCGCGTGCTCAGCCAGCTATGTCAGTTATAAAGCAAAGTTCGCCCTAACGAAGGTTTAGGCTATGTTGAATTTCGCCTTTTATGGAAAAGCACAGCCTCGACTACTGGCCGTGTCGTGTATCACACAGCAATGATCTCGACTTCTCACATACCGGCGCTAGTGAGAGATCTCCTATTCCCACGGAGAAAATGTTTGTAATAGCAGAAGCGATTCAAGGTGGATTTGTTTTTTCTCGCTTGCGATTTCACTAATGACCTGCTGAATTTTATCCAAACGTTTCTGATCGGCGCCGTAAGGTGAAAATTTGAATGTATCTGACACCACACACTCCTTCCGTTATGCATGACAAAGATTGCAGCAAGCACTGGCTGCCACAATCCAGTCAGAGGTTAAAAATTTCAGAATATGAAGATAAGCCGAAGCTGATGAAAGTTGTTTTTTCCTGCTCGAAACTATGAAAACAATCTTTTTTGCTGATAATTTCAGAATTTAGGGGCCTTGCCCCCCCCTTCCGACGCCCACGCTTGAGTTGTTGAAATTTGTATCATCCTTGCATCATTTACTATCGGCAGTTTGCAGGGCTGAACCTATAGTTCTGCGTGCAGGTGCCAAAAACCTGTGAAGAGCGGAAGTTTAAAGACTATTTTTCGGCGCTCAGGCGACGGCCGTTTGACCGTAAACGCAAAGACCTGATCAACCAAGGTGCTACTTCATTAACCAGGATGAGCGACTAAAATGCACAACCACTCAGGCCTACCGCTGAAACATGTATATACTCGTACGCTCAGCCCAAAGGTACCCCTTTCTCTTAGCAGTAATTTTTCAAACCAACACAGTATAAAGGTCTGATCACCGCTTTTTTCCAACATTCAAATGTCGTACTGGTTGAAGCTGAAGAATTCAAAGTAGAATGTGTGATTGCGAGAAGCAGATGCGCAGGATATTTTTCTGGGGGGAGGATGTTGGGGTCAACCAAAAGTTGAAAGAGCAAAATGTAAAAAACCTGAATTTGTATTCTTTCATGTCAAAACATGTTTTACATAGAAAACATTATGCAGCAGAAAACATAAAACAAAAAAGTTCTTGTGTATCTTAGAAAAAACAAAGGAAATGCTCTCAACAATCTGAAAATACAAAAATAACTCTCAAAGATCTTTGATTTCAGTAATCGCCTCTGCTCGAATTTGGACCGGGGTAAAATAGGCTTCACACAGGTTCGATAGCACAGGCCACTCCGGCCATACGAAGAGTTCACAAAAAAGTTCAGAAGTTTCTTTAAATGAATTAAAGAGGAGTAGACCGGTTGTGATGAGTAAAGGCTCCGAAATTCGTTGAATAAAGATCAAGAGTCTGCAACAACACAGTATTTTGAGGGAAGTGTAAAGTTTGCATGTGTCACATGCACAGTTCACTCTGACAAACATGTGGACGACTCGGTTTGCAACAAGGCAATTCTGTCGATTCTGGAAGCAAAGGAATCGTCAGCAAACGAATCGTCGCTAAATGTTTCTTGACACGGAAAGCTGCTTGGGGCGAGTGTCACACGAGTAGTTGACCGTAGATGAAGTTGTAACCCCCAAAATGTAATGTTCGCTACCTTAAGTACTATGAAGGAAGTAAAATTTTGTCAAACTTCTTTTGCGTTTTTGTCCCGATTTCCGCTTCTCGATTGTCACACCATTTTTGCTGAGTTTAACCAGGAATTTTCGCTTTTTCCGCGAAATTTTTTGAACGACCGAGCAACACTAACAAAGCCATCATCATACCTCTGCCCAACTTTCTAGAAATTTTGCTCGAATACTGTATTATTACTCAGCACTTGTTTGAACACTTTACAAAACTTCAGTGATTTTCTGAAAGGGCGTTTACTATAAATTCCATCCGGGTTTCATCTATTTTTGTCTATTAACCGAATTTTAAACAGTGTTTCAACCGAACTAATGCACTCCCATCTCATCACCTCCTACAGCCATGACTGCAGCTAGAAATTCAAACCATTTTTTGATCACAAAACAAAAGCAAGTGAAACGTTCAAGGTCACCCGCAGCAGAGACCGAAGAATTCCAAACCCTACCTTGCAGCTTTACGCCAAAACAGTCAAATACTACAGTACTGTTGCAAGAGAGACATTAGCGATGCTGGTGAAACCGTTCATGCCCCAATGGTCGCTTTGCAGTTCTGCGGGGGGGGCTTTGCGTTTGTGAGGGGGGACTTCCCATTATAAAATTAACCAAAAATCCACTTATTTATAGTGTTGCACGTTTCAATTTGGGGGGCTTGGACCTTTGTTTGGGGGGCTAAGCCCACCAAAGGACCCCCGTGGCGATGGGACTGCTGCAAACGTAAGTCAAACGAAATCTTTGCAGAGTTAACTAAAACGTAACGATCTTATTTTTCGCGCTGTTGATCAAAATGGTGCGTGGATGTCATGCGCAATTGCCCAAACTGTGGAGCAGAAAGCAACGCATACAACGAATGACATCCGGAAGAGAACGGTACCGCAGCCATGGGCGTCGGAAGGGGAGGCAGGGTGGGGCCTTGGCCTCCCCCGGAGTTTGAAATTTTCAGTAAAAAAAGGTTATTTTCTTAGTTTCGAGAGGAAAAAAACAAATTTTGCCACTTTTGGCCCCTCCTAGAAAACTTTTGAAAAAATCCCCTAATAGCCCCCCTGGAAAAAGTCCTTTCGACGCCCATGACCGCAGCTCTTCTGCACACCGTGCACTAGCAAGGTTGCAGTACCAGTTCACAAGGTATTGGCAAGCGTCGAACTCCTGACCTACCACTGCCGAACTAACAGCCACGCCACGGGCTGGTCATACTGAAACTTGAAGCTGCTGTCGTACTTCAAAAGCCAAAAGTGGTGAGTTTGAGCTATTTTGTGAAATTGAGTAAACGTGCAATTAGTGTGCCTCTTCTGAAGGCAACGTGATCGATTGGTTTGATTACAGTTAAACGCCACTTGTTTGCTCCTCACTTTTTAAGCTATTATTCGCTTTGCAGCTGAAGAGCTGTTTGGGGCTCTGTATGTCGCAGTCAGTTTATGTGTGGTTTACTTTACATACATGTTGTGTCTTGCAGGCTGTTTGGTTTTCCAAAAGCCGCGTTTGTATGCTTCAAACTTATTCATTACAGTTACATTATCTGATAGCCTGTTATGGATATACGCATGAAAGCCTCTCGCCTAGATCTGGATCCAAGTTCATCTGCCCTGAGCGTCCGTCTAAAGCAGTGGTTCCCAACCAGGGGTGAGAGGCATCATTCCTGGGAGTGCGAGAAGTGTCCGTCTTAATAACAGGAATTTTCTCTATTTGTTACTCTCCTGTGGATGTTTTCTTTTCTTTTGCAATGGATAATAGATAAAATCGCGAGGTTTGTTTATATACGTGCCTATTCAAATGTTAATCTGTCATCATTTCTTGTCCATACGTTTGATTTTCTTTAGATATTAAAATATTTACATTCGTTTTTAAACGTTTAAAAGCTAGTTTTTGATTACAAATTGTAGGAGGTCTGAGGTCAGAACAAAATCGTTTCAGGGGAGAGGATTTAAAAAGGTAGGTAACCCCACTCTAAAGCATGTACTCATTGGCACAAGATGTTCGAAAATTACGTAATGGTTTATTGTTTCATATGACGCATGACTCAGCCAACAAGCAGAAGCACCATTAAAGCCATCGCATGCAGTAAACCAACCATTAGCGAACATTAGAGCAAATGAAAACACAATGGCACAATAGCTGATCAGTGTAAATAAAGAGGAGCGCTGCGTCATGTAGGATTGGCGAAAGACCGTGGCGGTCATCTGGTCAACCAACCTCGTTTATCACTTTTTGACAAGTGTTGAGTAACAACAGTTGGACATCAAATATGCATAATGAAAAGAAGAACAAAAACAAAAAACGAATGAACGCAGAACATGGTGAAGAAAATGTTCAGGTGAAACCGCATGCCTATGTACACAGACGAGTTGATCGAATGTTCGGGTTTTTAACGAAATTTTTGCTTGGCATTTGCTCGCTACGTCCAAGCATCAAAAAGGTCAAATTCTTGATGGAATTCTACAGCTTCATCGGAAGCTGACAGAGGTCGGCAACTTTGCGGCAGTTGCAGCCGAGCAGTACAGACAGAAGATGATTCGTGATGTTTATCTTCATTGTATGCAATCCACCAAAGACTGTTAAAAACCCCGGGAACTCGATTTAGCAACGGCGTTCGAACAAGCTAGAACCTTGGACTTGGCTTTGAAAAATTCAAGAGCGTGTGAATTAGCAAGGGCGGACGCAAGGGGGGGGGGGGTTGGGGTTAAAAAAAAAACCTTCAGCTTGACATTTTACGAAAAGTTCATTACCTGCGCAAGGGAGATTAACTGTTTTCGCATACTTTTTGCTTGTTAATTTGTCGACGTAATGCAAATATCACGGAATGAATTTGCATGCAAATTTCTAGAAACATTGTGAATGGGCCAAAAAATAATAATCAGATATTGGAGGAATCTTCGTTATCGTCTGCGTCCAGAAACCATCTCACCAATTTCTGCAGATATTTCGTCCACTACGCATGTTTAAGATTGTGCTCCGCGATAGTTCACTTTATCCGAAACAATTGCATTTATTCTATTTTCTGCTAAGGCTGATCCGCACAAGCGCTGAACGCATTGGCTACATCAACAATTTCTGTAGCATGATAACACTGTTGCACGAGCTCAAAAACCGCAGTTGTTAACATAGAAGCATTCAAGAATTTGATAATGTCTCAGCAGGGAAGAAGGAAAACTAAACGTTTGTTGGACTTCCAGGCCCGTAACCAGCTTGGGACATCAGGGGGGGAGAAAAGCTTTCTAAGGGAGGGACAATTTTTTAAAACTATGTCCAATAGTTTCAAAATACGTCAACACATTTTTCCTGTGCGGACGAAAATTTTTCTAGGGGAGGCTTCGCTCCCCCTTGGTTACGGGTATGTAGACTTCTGTATATCACAAAAAACAAACGTTTTCTTGCATATTTTATGCGCATTCTCAATTCTTGTGTAGTTCAGTAAAATTCGATCTCGCAAACCAGGGTCTGTGCAAGCCAGTCCAGCCGCACACCTTCAATTCTCAACTGCTCGTATTTCACAAGACCTTAGCGCTGCGCTAACGTAGGGCTGAGTGTCTTTCACTCCCCTGTTTTAATGCGCAGCCTGATATTTTTGCAGTTATGAACTGCTGTGTCGGCGTTGAGTTTATTTTCCTCCGATAGCCTAACTTGGAGCGCTGATAGTTTACCTTCAGTGCAATGACACATGAAATAAGGGGAGTGCGTGTAGAAAAATATGCATTATTATGTCAAGAAACTTCGCCAAAACGTTGCTTTGGAAACATGGACATGACGTCAAATTGCGACGTCACAAACAGCGCACACCAAATACAATTGACCACCATATGACCCTGAACCAACCCCCCCCCATGAAAATTTTCTGCGTACGCCACTGTGAATTAGTAACTACCAATAAAGGGTTGAAAAGCCATTGGATACTCACAGTCAAAGGAAAGAAATGACTAGAACAGTGGTTCTCAAAGTTTTTTCACATTCCTGCCTTACAAACCCAAATACTGTCAATTCCTCCCCAACAAAGATCATAAATAATTAATAATTGCAAAACTTTCACCCTACCTACTGTGAGGAAACAATAGACAATTATGAACTAAGCAGACTCTTTTATAACATCAGTCACTGCAGTTGAAGTAGCTTGTGCCTGCAAGTTACTGCGATTGCTACTTGACAGCTGTATTGTCCAGTTGATCATGGAGCTGGTGGGCAATCGCAACTTCACCCTTACAACCGCTAACGGCAAACGGAGTAGGTACGACGCCTCAAGAATGGCGTCCCTCAGGGACGCCATCCGTCCTGGCATCCTTCTCTTCAACATCTATACCTCTGACTTGCCAACCACCGTCTCAAGAAAGTATGTATACGCCAACAACCTAGCAATCATACATGCTGATGGAGATTGACAAACAGTGGAAGGGGTGCTGAGCAAAGACATGGCAACCGTAGACGAATACCTCTGTCATCTAGGCCTGGAAGTTAAAACTCAGTAGCCTACTACAAAAGCTGTGTTGTCAGTCTTCCACCTCAACAAGGAAGCTAAATGTTAGCTGAAAGTCAACCACAACAACGAAGCCCTGCCCTTTTGCTCCGAGCTCAAATACCTCCCAGTAACAAGACCCTTGGACAAGACGCTTGGACAAGACACTCACGTGTCGCCGACACCTGGAGTCACTTCGCAAAAAGTTGACATCATGCGTTGCACTCTTGAGGCGGTTTGCTTGCTCTGGCTGGGCTACTGGAGCAACAATAGTTGCGAAGAGCCACTTTAGCTCTGGTCCATTCAACAGCAGAGTACTGCGCTCCTGTCTGGTGCCGCAGTGCTCACATCAGCCTCGTTGATCCTGCCAGCAACGACTCCTTGTGAATTGCGACTGGATGCCTGAGACCCCGTACTCTCACCCCTACCCACCCCCTGGAATAGTCCTTCCAAGAACAGCGTGGGTCTGGCTCAACTGCCTCCGCACCGGTGTCAGACGTTTCCATTCCTGTTTGCATAAATGGGGTATGGCCGCTTCTGCGGTTTGTCAGTGCGGCGCAGAATATCAAATCTGTTGACCATGTCTTCCAACGTCCAATTCATCGACCTCCCGATGGATTGCACAGCCTGACAGCTCTGGGCGATGAGACAATAGAATGGCTGCTCAACACTTCCCCAAGATCTAGTGCGACCAAGCAGTGGACTGAAAGAACCCGCTCAAATGATGGTGATGATGAAGCAGCTTGTGCTTGCGTACTGTAGACATTCCCATCTAAACCAACCTCGCTGTGCGGTTTTTACATTTGTTGAATAAACTAATAATAAAACTTAAAGTTTTTTCATCCACAGCTTTTCCTACCCAATTCCTGGCTGGAACAAATTTCCTCCCAGGAATTAAAAATTCCTCACGAAGTGAGTCAAGCGGCTCCCGTTTGAGCATCACTGGACTAGAAGTTCCCATAGACTCTTTCTTTTGTGGCTTTTCATACCAGGTACGAAAAATATGTTTCACGAAGGACAAGTTTGTCGTATGTGCAAAACGAAGAGCCATTTCGCAGAAGTGTGCAAGTCTAAGAAAACTGGTGCTGTCGCTGCTGTGGAGTGCAGATTTGCTAAAGGTGTAGCCTGATCATACCGCTATTCTGTGCGCATTTCAAATAAAGCCTCAGGGCCTTACGCCGGCAATGGAAAATTTTGGTAAGCGATCTTTTGGCATAATTGACTGCCAGGCATATGTCAGAACTGTTGGTGTTTTAAGATTCTCTATCGAACCTTCCGTGTCCGAACTGTCAATGGCTGCATCCAACCTCAAGGGCAAGTTGTTGTTGGGCAGTGCTTAGTGTTGATTTTAAACGGTAAACTCTCGCGAGTACGTCAGTGTGCGCTGGGGTATATATTTGCAAATCTGTGTGCAAATGTCATGTTTCACTAGGACAAGATTTTCGCGCCAGCCACAAACGTACGGTGTTGAAGTATGGTGGACCTGAAGCCGACCTTCTTGTTGAAGGCAATTTAGGGACTTGTGCGCTTTCTACCGCTTCCACGAGTATAGTCATTTGCTGCCAGGAGGATGTACGCCCATCGGCACGAAGGTTCAACGCAAAGGATGGAAAATTTGTTTACGTGCGACATCTCCTTGTCGTGCATAAGTTGCCATTCTCAAATACGACAAAAATAAAAAAGAGGATGTACGTCGATTACTCATAAACTATTATAAACTTGTGTACAGAGCTAGACGCCTACCCCTTGCTAACAATCGACGAATTGGTTGGCACTCTTGTCAGTTGCAACGTCTTTTCAACCTTCGATCTCCGCACTGGCTGCCATCAAATATCAATCAGGGTCCCAGGCGTTCTACAGCGTTTGAGGCCGACGGGAAATCGTGGGAATCAATATGAATTTCTATTAGCGCCACAAAATGGCGATACTGCTTTTCAGCAAGAAATGGTTGAAAACGACAGTTTATCGGAGAACTTCCTCCTGTGGTAAGAACACGATTCCTCGTCGCTATTAACCGTCGAAATATGACCACGAGAGTAAACCACACTTTACCTCTATGCTGCTCAGGACTAGAAGCTCGCGCAACTTTTTGAAAGATTAAACATCGACTTCAAGGGTTCGCTTCCAAGATCGTCCGGAAACGAATATTTGCTCACTGTCATCGACGAGTTTTCAAGAAGTCCTGACATGCGGTAAACCACTGCAATTAAATGTCTTGACCACTGTGATATGGTGTCTTGTTTTCCCTTTGTGGAATGTCAGGTTATATCCATGCGGACAACCAAACAGGCCCGCAACCAGGTAATATTTTTCAGGGGGCAATTACCCAACTGCCGCCCTCCATGATTGTGGGCATGCAACCAAAACAATTTTAATCCAGTGGTATCAAGGAATATCTCACAAAATCAGGCGTTGTAAGTTTGCAACCGGCAAATCGACACTGTATTTAACCCTGGGACATTCTCAAGTTGAGCGGAACAACGGCGTGACGTGGAAATGATCCGTCTAGGACTGTGGTTCTCAAACTGTGGTACGCGTACCACTAGTGGTACGCGAAGACCTTCAGGGTGGTACGCGAAGAGGCCTACTTTCTGTTTTTCTTCACAAAAAATATATTCACAG
>Ga0210059_1005908_pt1 | contig 19670 bp, 12 predicted proteins | sample Ectturendosymbi2_FD_188042 | JGI IMG/M metagenome (GOLD analysis project Ga0210059, IMG submission 188042) | Ecteinascidia turbinata endosymbiont from Florida, USA - Sample 2 (SPAdes) (version 2) | ecosystem: Host-associated > Tunicates > Ascidians > Unclassified | place: Key West, Florida... | reverse complement strand
CAGTTTTCGGTTGCCTTACCAACGCCCTAGCTCCTCCGCCGATTGCGCTAGAGAGCTGTTGAATGGCTCAAAAGAATCGGCCAGTCTAGTAGATTACACTCGAAAAAAAATTTTTTGGTTGGGGGGTACGGATTTTTTGTGAGTGACGTCATAAGTGACGTAGTTTTAGGGCAGTGGTTCTCAAACTGTGGTACGCGTACCACTAGCGGTACGCGAAGACCTTCAAGGTGGTACGCGAAGAGACCTACTTTCTGTTTTTTTCTCAAAATATATTCACAGCTGTAGTTTTTACTTGTCGGGTTCTGTTAATAAATTCCTGAAGTTTTGTGTTGTCTATTTCCCTTGCTGTTTTCTAAAAATGGCCATTAAAATTTCTCACAGCCATTTTGTTTACGTTGCATTTGTGTCAATTCTGGTTTTCCAGACTTTTGATCAAATGATATTTGGCACATTGACTTTTCCTGGAACAAGGTGGTGCGTGATGACAGTATGGGACACACAAACGGTACGCGATCAGAAAAAGTTTGAGAACCACTGTTTTAGGGTCATTTTGGCACATGTTGCCCGGCCTGGGGCCCAACCGCTAGGCCAAAGTGTTTCGCGGAAGTTTTCAGTCGATTCTAGACTCGATTCCGAGTCTTTTGAGCCTTTGATCGACTTTCTAGCGTTTCTGGTTCAAAAGTTATGATCTAAAATAAACAAATTAATTAATTAGCTAATTAGTCTGATATTTTTACTAACTAACATCATAACTTTTGAACCCGAAACCCCAGCAGGTCATCCAAAGTATCATAAGACTCGGATTGTAGCCTAGTTTCCAGTAAAATCTTCCGCGAAATACTACCACCTAACGGTTGGCGCCCAGGGCCAGGCAAAGTGGGCCAAGGTGGCCTAAAAGTCCTCCACTTCTGACGTCACTTACAGCCAACCCGCACCCCCCAAGAAAAAAATTTTTTTCGAGTGCAATCTACTAGACTGGCCGCGTGTTTTGAGAGTTTCGCCGAGTCGCTAGAGCAAATAGGAGCGGATATATTCATCCGCAAAGCCATGTGCGTTTAGGTGTTTTTTTGCCGAAAATCTCCAAAACCAGCTGGGTAATCAACACTTGACCGACGCCTACAAGAGTCTTTGCCAAATTTAACGTCCGTCTCTGTAACGAGTAGCGCTATTGCACTAAGATTATTATGTCACTCTCTGTCCATATGCTTGGTGCTATATCTGATGTGGTTTGAGTGTTAAGCAATTGTCGTATTGAAACAGATATAGGGAAATTGCTTTATTGACAACATCCCATACTACTTGGGGCGAAACCTGTAGACAACCAACTCCAGTTTCGCTGCAAGCATGGGTCGGGGAAGTCCGGTATTGGGAACTTCTGCCGGTCGCCGGCAGCAGAAAGAAACCTGGACATTTTCCTCATATCCTGTTGAACCCTCGCGACAAACTTTTCAGGTCTAAACAGATTTAAATTGAGTTGCCGCTGATCACTGAAAAAGACTTGTTAAAAATCAGACAAGCAAATTTATGAAAATTGTTCGTGCATTTGGCTTGGTTCCGAAAGCTCCGCGCTTGCCTGAGTTAAGAGATTTGCTTTGGCTTACCTTTTTGCAACAGTGGCGGAGGTTAGTTTCTGATCCCTTCTTTCCGATAGTTCAAGTTTGTTTACGTGGTCGGCATGGTAAGAGACAATTGGCATTTTGCCTCTCTCACAACAAAGACAATTTGCCGCTCTCAACGAAACCTGAACAGCACATCAAGAAATATTAGTTGCTCGCGAAAACTCAACCACGAGCGATTAGACTCCAAGACAAACACAGGGCTTTTTGTTGGATATATCAATTGCTGCAATCGCTTTCAACAACACCATCCCTTTGACAGAACGTTTTGATGTTTCAACGGTCGTCAGAAGGCGTATGCGTTAACCTACTCCTGGAGGAAATAGTATTGGTACTGAATAAGTCGCGGCTTTTGAAAGCTTAGATCATTTTGTAATGCACAAACAGAATCGAAAAATATCCTTTGCAACTGGTTTGGACAGTATCGCATGCTTGTGATAGCCACTCAACCCTTTATTTTTCACGCAGACTTGTTGAGGCAGCGCTTCTAGTGTTACAAGTGATCAACTACCTACAAAAATAGGTATTGTTGGACAACTTCACCAAATTGTACCCTTACCAAAACATACGACATCAGTGTCTAATAATACAAGTGATTGGGTGCATTTCGTATCAGAGCATGTCTGGCTTGTATCATTCTATTGTGGTCACGAAGAAATGGTTTTACAGTAAATGATCTACAGTCACAGTATTCGAACTTGAACTGCAGCCGAAAATTTTTGGCTTGCTATTCCAGAACTATTTGCCTGTATATGGTTAGTGAGTGTTAGCAGCAATCAGCAAACTAAAACTTCCCCATCGTGGCCACTCGGAAAGTTGCTGCGAATCTTCTCCACGACTGCAGATGTCGTGTAGCGCCCGTTATTCGAGGCGTTGCGTTGGTAACCTTCTTCCTTTGTTCAATGCAGCTGCCCCTCAAATCAGCGTTTTCGCGCACCGGGAAGTCGTCTCAGCCTGAACAGCCGCCAGAGTTCAACAACCCAGACGAATCTGCGGGTTTGATATCCCCGTCTACGAGCAGGCGCCTTCTTCACAACCCCAGGTGGGCAGCTAGGTCAGCAATGCGTCTTTGCAACGTCACTCGCCTTTCGACCTGGCGCTTTTGACTGTCTGTCGCATTTTCTGAAGTTGTGCGTTTTGCGAGTGGAGACGTTTGTTGACCGTGGTGCCCTTGACGCCTTCAAGTATTTGCATTGCCGCTATTCCGGTGTGGAATGAAACCACCTCACCCCGTAATTAAGACGTCGACCGGTAGTGTCTCCCTGCGCGTCGGCAACGGATGCCGTGACTAAAAGCAACAGGAAAAGCAATAATGGATTGGTTAATCGTTTTGGCGAAAAACGCAGTTTGCTGAAGTTTCAAGCTTGCGTAACTGGCAAATTATTATCAGTTATAGGGCGGAAAATAATAGACTATCAATGCAGTTTTAATCGCGGATTGTTCTCAGCTTGTTCAGTGACTTTCTCGGGAGTGCGGGATCATTTTAACAACCAACATTGTGTGCATTGCAGTCTCGTCGGTCTCACACCCAGAAGCGATCGCGTAACCTACGAAGAAATTCTGCAAATTGTACAAGAAAAGGACAGAAAATTAACGGACATTCGACTCGAAGCGCTGACTTCACAGCACCAACTGCATCAACTCCAAGATCAAATTGCGCAAATGCAGGTTGACCAGTCTAGAACACTGTTGATGGAAATCGCGTAGTTATTTTGAGTGTATTCACGTTTCAAAACATTAAGTTCAGGAAAACAACTGTCTTATCTGCGCGGATTGTTATCAGGTCTTCTTCACCTGGAGATGCTAGGAGCACAAAACTTTCTCCGTCAAGTTTTGTTTTCCACAGAGTTAGTTAGTTTTGTCAAAACACAATATGGTAATTCGCTAGAATGGCATTTGAGCAGAAGTCGTTGTTTTTTTCGAAACAATAGCCGCTACAAAACTTAGTCAAGAAAATTTAAATTATGGTTCGGCGGTAGACTTCTACACAACATTGCACTCAGAAAAAGTGTCAGGTTTTACCCTTTTGTCGTATTGTTCTCCCTCGGCCGTCGTATATAACAGAGAATGTGTGCATGTTCAGCACGAGATGCAACTTCTTCGCATGGAAAACGAGCGGTTACGGGAAAGTTGCGGCCAAAACAGCGGAGACTACATCACTTCAGTCCCGCCGCGAAGCTCATCAAAGCGGCCGCGCGTTCCGTCTGACTTGTCGCTCTTCCACGCGACTGCCGGTTCACACAATCAACCGAAGCCGCAGAACGGGACGGTTTCCCACTCAGCCCTGCCGCAGCTAGGTAACCGTGACTTGTTTGAACACTCGTCGGAGCGTTGACGTTGACCTTCATTGGAGACCTTGTCATGTTTAATAATTGCCATTAGAAAACAAGTGTCCGTAGGTGGGTTGTGTTTATTTGTCGAGAAAATTTTTCCAGCGTAGCCGTTGCAGTAGGTATGGAAAATGCACGTGTTGCTTTCATTATCAACATCTGGAAAAAGCAAATAACACTGCTGCGCACCAAACACGCGGTGTTCATTGCAAAGCAGCCGCTTTTTTGCAACTGCCGATTCCCAAACTTTCTCTGACCGTGTACCCCTTCAGCATTTCGACAGATGAACATGTACCCCTAAAATTTCTTATGAAGAAAAAGCTGAGTAAAATAACAAAAATGCGCTGAATGTTTAATATAACTTTTAGATTTTAGAAATATAAGGGTAGACTCCGTTTTTACATCTCAAAGTCAATATATTCAATAACAGCATATAATGATTTTTGAAAATAATATTCACTGGTATATGTATAAATATTTGAAAATAAATAATATATGTTTTTCCCTTCTAATGGCAACCTCAAATGTACCCCTTCAGATAGGCAATTTTACCCCTAGGGGTAGGGGTACATGCACTCCAGGTTGGGAAACCCTGGTCTAAGGCAAAACTTCGTGCAAAAAACGCAATGATCCTGCCACGACGAAATAAGATCAGGTCAGTACTTGCAGGCCCCGTTCAACTGGTTGCGTGATGGTGCACTCGGCTGTTTCAGACTGTTACAAGTTGCACCGGCTGCTCTCTCCGAACGGCGACGAAGATGGAGCACAAATGAGGTTTGTTGTGCGAACGTCCCATCCTTCCAGATCTCCAACACAACACTGCCATCCAGCGACCGTAGTGATCGGTTCTGTACCGGTGCCGCGAAAGACTACGTGGGACGATCTGGATCAAATGACAAGCGAAATCTTTTTGGTGAGAATAACACCTTTATTCAACAGCTTGCCAGTGTAACTTACAAGCGCATCAATTACTGACGTTTAGTTGTTTTGCGACAGGAATATTGCCGCTGTGTGGACGGTGAGTGTCGTCTCGGCTTGTCTACATCGAGCATTGCTTTCTACAAAGTTGGGGAACAAACTAGGGTCCCAGGCTCCCTCCCTCCTGAGCTGTTACCTTGCGCTTTCATCATCGGAGAAGTTAACACGGTCGAAATATCTATGAAAGGTAAGGTTGTTTTCTTATTGTTATGCAACGAGACTGAAAAAGTATGGTAATTAGTTTTCAAACAGTTGTAATCAATACGCTGTCCATGCATGAGTTGTGTGCGGTCAGTGCTTGCAGCGTTTCCTTGTTTTACCCCGATGCACTAATATTTTCAAGAACTACAGGGTGTGGACAAAGTTTCATATCAAATCACATCTTCCCAACAAGTTTCATTCCCAATGTTGCTTAGTTACGTCGAACTACTTAATTTTTGTTTGCCTTTTTTCCGACTAATTATTAATACACACAAACTCTGCCACGTATCTATCACGGACTTGACAATAATTAGGCATCAGGGTCACATGCCTACATGCAGTACGTGGCTAATGCATTTTATCTGCACAACTGGTCACACTCGATCAACTGTTATTTTTGCATGTTAAGGAAGAGGATATAACGTGCACTCTATCAGATTAGTGAACCTATCTTAAAATCTAAAACCTAAGAATAAAACCGTGATGCCGCTAAGGAAGAAAGAAGTGCATTAGGTGCAGACTCATGATAAGAAAATCATTGCATGTAGCAGCGTGGTAGAAACCAGGAAAATTGTGCACGCAATAACACAACGTTACCAGAAAAACGGAATGAGTTTTGTTGAATGATGGCCCCACCCTTGGTTGTCTTGTACCACAATATTATTAGTTGTTTCAAGGGTGCAGAATTAGAGCATCAGTATCAGTCTCGCCATGATGCCTTCTCAGAATCATAACCACCAAAGAACTTAATCACAAAACATAGAACCGAACACCTCGAATGCAGTTTGCAAGGGCATATATTGATCATTAAGTTGATCGATTAATGTTGCACATGAAGCAACCGGAGCCTCGTGTGAGGTTGCTTGGATGCTTACCAGACACAGAAAGCAATTCTTAGACGCAGAAATATTTTAATGATGTTTTTAGATGCAGCCGCATGCTGACATCGAAAAATCACCATTGGAGAACGTTTCAATGCTTAGTCAGTGAATTCTGTCGTAGGGTGTGCCTACCGCACTTCACCAAAATTTTGTCATCAACAGTAGAAAATTTGGTTAACATCTGCAGAAAATGAATATTCCTTCGTGGTACGGCTCGCGGTTTATGATTTCGGAGGGACGTGGCGCATCGAATAAAAGCTACTGGATACCGCTGCTTAATAATGGTTTTCTGTGAATTTGAATTGTAATATTGGGGTCAGTTCACCTAATCTGTTTTTTTCACTTTTGTCAAATGGGTTTTAACTTGCTCAAAAAATGCAATTCGTCTAGTTTTATGCTTGAAATTTTGCGTTTACAATACCACATATTCATGGCTTTGGAAATTTAACTGCTGCAAACCCTCCTTTAAACTTCAGCTACTGCCACCAAGTTTCGATGAAAATGTTGAAACAAATGCAGAGAGCAACTGCCTTGTCCATTTACAAACTTAATTGTGATAACTCTGCCTTTTTTCAGATGCTTCCTGTGGAGCTGTTGATCTGATGGCTTTCACAACACTTGTGCCTAAAGATGTGTTGCTATCTTACGTAAATACTGTGATGCATTACAAAAAGGTCATGCTGCATGGTCCGTCTGGTACAGGAAAAAGCTTCTTAGCTCAAAGGTTAGAAAACAGTTTAATTCTTACCTGTGTTTTAACGAACGTATTAATTAAGTCTTTATCTAATTAGTGTTCGCACAAACACAACGTTTGATACGGAATCATGACTGGTAGAATGAAATGGGGTTAAATGGTAATGCTGCTTTATGAAAACTAAAATTTTGTTGAACGTAGTTGATAGCTTGATACATAGATTACATTATTTACGCAGTATCGTATAAGAGCCTCCAAAATGGTTAACGTTACATTTTTGGACCCAATGAAAAATGCTGTTTCAATAAACAAATTATGTTTGGCAGCTTGGCTCAGCACATTGTGACAAGAACAAAGAAACAAGCATCAACTGGAAACGCCATTTACGTCTATGATGCTAAACAGCATGGAGAGCAGGTTTGTTGGACGCTTATTTTTCTGTTAAGCTGTTGTAAGCCTGTGGTGAAAGATAATTCTGGTAACTGAAGAAGCTGGGTGAGAACCATTTATTGATTTCTGGTTTGCTTCTTGCCTAGTGTTAATGTAGATATACTTTGAAATGGCTTTTGTTGTTTTGCAATTGTATCATTTAGTGGTGGTAATTGTTATGTGAACATGTCATGATGCAACGCTTTTCAAAGTTGTCCTCCCCTGCATGAAGGCTGCCGAGTTGCATCCCCCTGTTTGGAGCAGTTCATTGTAACCGTCCCTAAAAACAAGTGCACAATACCCCAACGCCTATACTGTACGAGTTGCCATCACGTTTGCCTGAACTAAGTCTGCTGTGCGCAGGAACTTCACAACTACTTGAAGAACGTGTCAGACATGTGTCAATCGCTTGACCGCGGAAGCTCGGACGCCATTCCTCGCGTGATCATCGTCGAAAACGCGCACTTGCTATCTTCCTTGAAAGAGATCTTCACGCCACTTGTAAACCTACCTGATGACGCGCCATGCCCGTACGTAATCGGTAAGTTCCACACCTAGGACATGGCCTCATTTTCAAGCTGTAGTTTTACAGCAAAGGTTTTTCAACATTTTGTCTGTATTCTAAAACGCAGTAAAACAACTCAAAAAAACAAAGAAAGGTTTCCCACCTAAAGCGTTTTATTCTTGGCTGTTTGAAAAAACTTCATGCTGCCTGCAATCAAAACCTGATATGGAATCCAGAATCCCGAGGCAGGTGAAGATGAGTACTGTTGGGTTTTTTACAATTTTCGCATAAACAATATAGTGATTTACCGCATTCTTACCCGTAATTGTTCTTAACCTGCTCAGAACAACCAGGAGAAAAAATTCTGAACAATTTGTGATGTCCGCCTGTGTCAAAGTTGTCTACATCTTGAAAGGTTTATGTTGCAAAACTTAACCACTCAAATTAGAATTTATTCAAATTGAGATATAACAAGCATACTAAAAGAATCTTCATTTACTTTTATTTACTTTTCAAAACAACGTACAAGCGTTTCTTTTCCATGCATAAAACTTTTTTCAGAGATGTCGAGAAACAAACAACCCAAGAAGTTTCGCCTGTTGCGTATTTTCAACATCGGCCGGTTACTTTGGTGAAAATACACATGCTTTCAATAAACAAATTGGCAAGAGGAATAAACATTGGAAATAACTTGGTACAACCTTGGGGCATTATCACAAATGAGACCAATCTTCTGTGGTCAGGGTCGATTGATCTTTTTCGTGAACAGAATATTTGCCTATCTTTTAGCGGATCAATTAAAATCTATTAGAAACAGTAACGAAAAGCCACAAAATCAGTTTGTTTTTAATATACTACGCAATAGAGTTTATACTACGCAGTAGAGTTTATATTCGAAAAACCGACACATGGAAAGGCTAAACACAGCTACAGGCTGCCGTGTAGGTGATTAAGTTTTTTACCAACAATTTCGATAGTATGTCTTGTAACTAACATAATCTGGTCAAGATTCTTACTCAAGTCTTTCTTTTCTAACCCACTTCGTTCGGGAGAGTGACGCTGGCAGCATCTTCATGAGGTCGCGAAACACCCACGTTTTGAACTCCGATGGACTAGCAAGACGTATTCTCCAAATAGAACTTGTTTAATTGCAACACGAACGCGGGCGTATGATACAAGCCGAGCATGCAAGAACGACAACTCTCCGTTTTATTTCTCACAGGAACAATTCTTCAAGGCAAGGTGTTCGAGAAAATCGGCGAGGAAGGTTGCACCGATTTCACGTGGATGTCATGCACAAACAGCAGTGCCCATGTGAAAGATTACCTCTCGAGACACCTCAGGTGAATGAGGCAATGACCTTGAGCACGCTGAAGCTTGATGTTGCCCTTCAGTAGCTTCTTTCCAGCTAAATATGAGACTTAGCTGTTGCTGCATTTGGTTTGTTAACGAAGGATCTGACTTCGTGTCGAAGCAGCTGCACTGAGTTCGAATACATTTGTCAGTTGATAGCAGTTTGCAATCCGCAGGCAAGTAATGACGTCGTAACTGAATAAAGGTCTGAAACAACAATACGGAATAAATCTCTCGAATTGAGCGAAACCATCACTTCTCAAATGTCCATACCTGTGTCGGTCATGTCTTCGTTGACGTTTAGTAAAGTTTTGAAGTTTAGCGAAGGCCCATAAGTTCACTTATTCAAATAAACAATCGCAAAAATTAGGTGAATAAACAAATTTGAGGTTGCGTTTATTTGTATGGTCCGTGGATATCTTTAGCGCTTCCGCTTACAGCGTCCGATAAAAAAAGGAATCAGAGGATCAACATTTAAATTCGAAGTTTCATAGGAGAAACGCACTTGTGGAAATACGCGGCATTGTTTTGCTTCTGTGACATAACAATGTCGTTTGCAGGCGATCTGTGATCGAAAGCGAGATAAACAACCAGCAGAGTGGCGACGACTTTCAAAACACGTTGAGAGTCATCACGTGGTTGCCTCTCTGCTGGCACCACGTGAACAGATGTCTCGAGTCGCAAAGCTCAACTGACGTCACAATCGGTAAGCACACGACACCTTGTCATTCTCTCACGTCTTTTGTGCGGGCTGTCACTGCCGACTGAGTCTGTTTGCTCATGGCAGCAAGTCTGACAGTTTTATTGAACTGTGTGCCCGAGTCATTACACGTGGAAGTTCCCTCATAGATCATACCAGTTCGCTGTTGCAGTGAGTGCAACCAGTGACTGTTGTGTTAAAAAATATAGGGCTTTGTCAACAACCCCACTTGGGCGTAAGGCTTTTGTTTTTAGCGCAAAATGTACCAGTTAAAAACTGAGTCGAGATAAAATTATTTCGAGAGAAAACTCTTTGAAGTATGTTTTCCTTTTTTTTGTTTTTATCATATGTTTAAAAAAAATTTTCTGGTCACAGCAAAATTTGGGCGCACTGTTCCCGAATGCCCCCCCCCGCCGTAGCTAGGGCTCTGTACGGCACACCCCAGATTTTCGTATGTTGTAATGATATTTAGCCGTTTGCTATACTCGCTCGAATATTGTTGCTGTACATTGTTTGCCTTTGTCACGAGGAGTTTTTGTTTCTAGGTCCTCGGGTTTTCACATCGTGCCCTTCGGACTTTTACGCGTCGTGCACGTGGTTCGTGCAAATTTGGAACCACGTCATAGCACCTTACGTCATCGCCGCTGTGAGACGCATTCGTCAATCACAGAGGAGCGACACATCGCCAACAACTTGGACTGACCCAACAACATGGGTCACTGAAAGGTGAATACAGCTTAGCAAGAGTTGAAGATTCTGATAAGCAAAGTGCAACGCCAATAAACGTTTTTCGCAAATCACCACAGAAGTTTTCCTTCTTGAATCTGTGTAGAAGTAAAATTAGAATAGTGGCAGAGGCTCAAATATCCGAACTGCCTGAGACACTTTTTGCGAATTTCCGACTCTTTCAGAAATTATTCTTGTAACATTGCCTCCAAAAAGCATATACTGTATAGGTAGAAGAGTGTTCGGTATGCGCGAGAGGCGATTGCACATCTTGCTGCTACTCCGTGTCCAGAAACAGGTGGTTGCCTTGTGGCAAAAGAAAGGTAGTAACTAGATTTTTCTTGTAGCTAGTAATATTTGATAGCGTCTGGAGCGTGCTGGGTGTGTGGCAGAACCTCTTCGAGAGAGAACGGTCGCTTCGAGGAACTCCAAAGAGAACGGGACCAAGATATAGGTTCACTGAGTTGCCCAATGTCCAGCCGTGAATAGACAACATTTCGCATTCCCAAGGGAGTCCCAAGGAAAGGCGGCATCAGGCTCAGTTGTGGGAACTGCCAGATTGGAGAAATACTTCACACCTGCTTATCGGTTCCCCCATACCTAGACTGATTGCCTTGAAATTTCAGTTTCCCCGTATGGAAGACTATTTGGTTCATAACTGGAGCCATCTCAGGCGCCACCTCCCTTTTAGGAGTGGATCTGGGAAGAATAGCTTAGTTTTCCAAATACTGCAGAACTCCCAGACTGGAGCCCGTCACTGTTTGCAGTTTGGCGTCAAGCCCACGATTGTGGAGCGTTTTGAACAAGTCTCGTAGACCTTTGTTGAAAAGCAATAAGAGAAATGACAATACCAATTGACTGCGCAAGGTTTGCTGATACGAAATATATGGAGATTAGAGCCTAGTTTGCAGTCGATCTTAGTCCTAATTGATAATGATGCTACCACTCCGTTGGCGTTGCGTTAAACGTGCGATTCACCACGAACGGGATGTGCACGAAGAACAACACCAATATATATGTGGCACGAACAAGCAGTAATAGAGTGATCATGGCATGTGATCTCCATTGTTGCTTGCTGCCACAATGTGAAGCGTTGCGCACTTGCCGCTCAGGCTACAATAGTGTTTGTATGTAAGAGTTCCAGGAAAACAGCTTGATTAAATTTGATTTTACAGTAAATCGTGTCAGTTTTTTTTTAAACAACGCAATGTTAATTCAAGACCGTCGTTTCCACAATGCTGTTGAAGATTTAAGCATTATCTTGCTGTTTTCTGTTTGAATGCAGGAATGATTTACCGAACAACCTCCACAATCATTTTATAACGAAGTCCCAGCTCGGCTTTAGATTAAAGTTCACCATTTTTCGCGATTTTTAAAAGCTTGCTAAAAATTAAGTTAATATCATCGCCGAACCGATCAAGTTACAAAACTTGTTTCGCAGCTTTCCTTGGAACGCAAGTGACATGGGATGCGACAATACGTTGCGCCTGAAACAAATCTCGGACGAAGACTTGAAAAGTCCTCCTGTGCCTCCTCGAAACGATTCGTTAACTTTAAAAAATTCTGCGCCACGTGACTCAACAACGAATCAAAGAACGTCGCTGCCTGGTCACGTGATGTCAATGAACAATCCAAACAACATTCAATCTGTCAATGACAGCTCCGTTTCTTCTGCGCCCAGAAACTCTAACGCGTTCCTGCAGCGTAAAGCTTCTGAACAGTCACTTGACGTCAGAGGCCAGCCTGACATCGACACAACAGTCTGGCACCGGCAGGACAGCCCTTCGCCGTCTCCAACAAAAACGGCCATGTCTGTCGCTAATCGTTACCCCAGATAACGTCTCCTTAGTTATCACTCAGAACCGCGTGCAGGTTTGTTGAAGGGCATGTGGTCAGCGGCAAAAATAGGCGATTGTGTAACTGGATGCTGATCAACGCTCTGTGCGTTCTGAACAAATCGGAACTCGGCTGCAGCGCGAAAGAATGCTATACTCGGGGCGTCGAGTTGAGCTTGGGACTGACGGAGGGAGCAAGCAAGGTAAACTACAACGCAAGTACTGCAAATGACCTTGAAGTTTTGTCTTGCGTGATACGGTCGAGATGGTTGTTGCTTTCACTGGTTGGTAGTGCGACTCACCCCTGATGTATAGGCTAGAAAGACGAACAAAAGTTTCACTCGTACTTTACTCGATGTGCGGTGATTTTATCATTGGCACGAACGCGTGAATTCATCCCATGCATGCACTCATATATTTTCGCAATGGCTGCCACAGTGGATGTAATTATTGATGTTTTGCTTGTGTTGCTTGCGAAAAGGAAACATTCTTTCCGATTTGTGTTGCTTCTTTTTCGCTAGGAGGCGGTTGGTGGTTTTCTTGTTAAAATCAAGAATATAGTTTGGTGCGTAAACGTAAAAAAAGCATCTGAAATCTTGTAAAAAATCATACAAAAATTATGTAAGCCAAGTTAAACATATTTTTCCAATGATACTTCAATGCATAAGTTGACCGACTGCACATTTGCCGCGACTGCATTCCAGGTTGGCAGACACAAATTTTTTTCAATTTCATTTCTTGTCCTGTATGACAGTCAGAGACCAACACAAGAAGAACTGGTAAATTAGCTTCAGGTGAAACTCGAAACTCGCTAGCCGCCTCTCGCGACCACGCCTTTCCACTGCTGTTGTTAATCCTCGTAAATAGTATTAACATACGCCCTTTTTATATTTCGTTTTCGTCGCTTGGTGGGCTTGATCAAGCTGTCATTCATTACTGTATGGTTGATGTTGATCTCGCAAGAACAAACAGCTTAAACTTTATGGGCAGTCGGCTGCATTTATACCATTACTGTCGTGATCAAATTTTTTTTGCAAGGCTGTGTCGTAAGACCTGTTGCTTTTGCGTAAAATATATTTTATCTTAATGACGCATTCGCCGTTTTTTTCGTTTTATATACAAGCAATGGTTAGAAAATGATCTGAAGTTGCACGTCACTAATTGAATGATCGCTGCAGCAGAAAAACGAAAAACTGTCGATGTTAGTGATCCGTGGCTGTTCATCAGCAGTCATTTCTCCAGACTGCGGAAGGACTAGCAAACATACTTCGCGACCAGGAATTGCGGACTTCCCAGAGCTCTACACATATTTTCCAAATTTTATTTTCAGCCGTCTTGAATTGCTCTGCCTCAAGCAGTTGAGATCTGCTGAAATACGCAGTGAAGCAGGGGAAACCAGGCAGTTGCCTCCCGAATTAAAAAAAAACTGTTTTGTTGTTAGGTACAACATCAAGTCACAACCTTTTTCCCACCCCGAATATATCAGCCGGTTGCGGCCCTCCTGTGATGTTAAAAAGCGCACTCTCCTACCTCAAGTCTCGTTTTACTCGTCGTGGGCCATAGATTGATCGAATTTGGCCTGGATTGCTAACATTTATCAGTAAGGATATTTATTTCATTTGCATAGGGAAGGTAAAGAGCTCGTAGACAGCTGATGTCGATGCTAGAAAGGAAGCTTTCAGTGACCTGGGGACCTGAATTCTTTTTTAAATAAACCCCAAAAACAAAATTTAAACAAAATGGTATTTTACAACGACAGCACTTGGGCAACACAGATTATTTTCACATTCCATGCAAACCCTATAATCACTGGTGACGCAAAACTGTTTCCGGAGAAAAATCTTTACAAGCAAATGTCCCGTAAATTTTCAAAAGCTGATGTTTCTTAAACGGTGAGTTGTCAAATTGTTTATTGCCACTAAACATTTTTAATAAATTCACGGAACACTTTGCAAATTTTAAATTGTCGTGTGAAATGCATGACATTTTCCGGAGGACATTTCCGGTGCTTCGCACATTTCAGCATGCTAAAAGATCTGCGTAAACATGATAACTCGAATCAAGTCTTGGAATTTAGAAAATTTGCCGCAATTTAATAATTGCCGACTTGATTCTGCTCGAGTGAATTTTTGTCGCTGGTCTTCGACCACAGGAATTCCAGGCAATGAAGTTTTTCAATGTATGGCAGTGAATCACCATGAGCTATGCACCGATATTTCTCAATTCTATTTTCCAGGATAATAGCATGTTTATGTACTTTAACGAAAAAGATCGGTGCTTTAATCGAAACAGCGAATTAAAAATAGTATAACAGTGAAAAAGTTACAGATTTGAGTCTTCGGAAAAGGTCTTGGTCTCCGAGTTGAGTGTGAAGTAGTATTTGAAAACATTTCAAATTAAGCTACAGCAGCCTGTCAACATCAGAGCTCCTCATTCTTAGCAAGCCGCAGTATTGCATTTGAGTCGATGTGTGTTTGCGACGAAACACCACCTGGCGTCGAGAAATGCTTGTTTCATTTTCCATATCAGGGCAGCTCAACAGCTGCGCATTAGCTCAGGAGCAAATTTATACTTTTGAAGTGAAAACAGTGTTTGTGACTTCAGCACGACACACACCAAATGTTGGCCAATAGAAGTTTATTGAAGGATACCGAGTGCTCCGCACTTTTCATTTTATTGAGACCGATCACGTGCAATGCACTGCAGGATGCTATTCGTTCAAGCCAAAGAACAGAAGCCATGGATTAAAAAGCTGATCTTTCAAAAACTTTTGAAAGCCCGTTGTTTTTACGGATGTGACAATTTTTTTGTGGAAACACTGCAAATCGACCGCCTGAGGTCGTGGGGTTAAACGGAGAAAATTTTAGCAGAATATTTGGGTGGCAAACAGAACGTCAAAAATTTAACTGCATCCATGTTTGTTGTTCAGTTCATAACTACATGGCACTTCCGTCGAACAGAATTTCGCATTCACCAAAGTAAAAACGTGACGAAATCGCTGCTCGCTGCGAGATGCCGACTTCGAAAAAACCAAGCACATTCCACACCCAGGAATCCTGACATCGCACATATGCTTTCAAATGATCTCTTTTGCTGTGAATTAGGAGTAGGTTTTGCATAGAAGTTCTGCGCGAAGACCATATTCAGCGACGGGGCTCATAAGCTTGCAGCGAATCAGCTGAATGCTCGAATATTGTAACTGGACAAAACCGTTCTTCGCATTCCACAGAAGTGTTCTCTAACTTCCAGCCAGAACCGAAACATCTTCATCCACTGCCGTGCGCAACACAGGAGGGCCGCTAGCGCCCCCTGCCGGTGAAAGGGGTCGAAACGTTGTTGAGATGGGAACCCCCAACTCTGATTCACGTCTCGTCGTCACGGTAACGATCGCGTTTCAACTGACGAAGAGCATCCCTGTGCTTCTTGTAATCCTGACCATTAAAAAACAAACGATGGGGAGAATGACGAGAGCTGACCGTGCGTCCTGCTGTCTTCGCTCACTAACGAGAGGCACATATAACATTTGGGTCGATTTTTTACTTCGTCGAATTTTGAAACCCTTGCGTGAGACTAAACTCAGTAGATTCTGCTAATCTATGTCAACAAACATACTAAAATTCGAGGTCGAAGATAATAAATGCTGTTGCTGAAAATAAGTCTGCCATCATCAGTTCATCTGTTCATCTGTTCATTTGAGCCAAAAAAGCTCAAAGGGCATGGACAGTGTGTTTGGACAATAGCTTAAGGCTATGTACGTAGTCGTACCTTCCATTTATGTAAGTTTAACTGTAATTCCCTTCAAAAAGCATTTCCTGAAAATTGAGGTGAACGCTCTTGCCCAAGGAGCGCTAAGGCAATTCACTCAGTGTCCTTGGATCGCACACCCAAGCTTCCAATTGAGAGCGGACACTCTACCTCTGAGCTATCGCTGCGAGGCCCTAGGCCAGGGGTTCCAACCTTTTTTTACCATGTACCCCTTCAGCATTCCGACAAATAAGCATGTACCCCTACAGCATTTCAACAGATAAGGATGTACCCCTTCAGAATTTTGACAGATGAATTGTACCCTTAAAATTTCTTATGACAAATATTTTCTCATGATTTTTCACAGATATATTTAACAATATACATGTAATGACTTTTGAAAATAATATTAAGTGATATATGTATGAAGATTTGAAAATAAACATCATGTAAATATATTTTTACCTTCTATCGCTAACCTTAAATGTACCCCTTCGGATAGGCAAATGTACCCCCAGGGGCACATGTACCCCAGGTTGGGAACCCCTGCCCTAATCAACTTGTGAGGCTAATCAACTTGTGAGCCGTGAGCCCCCTTCTCCCACTGCTACGAGGAACAAATGGAAAAGCGTTAATCAATGCGCGCAAAGTCGAAAATGACGATATTGACGCTCTAAATGTGCGGTCAATGAAAAATTATAAATCATTATTAGAGTGCCTCACGATCATTGTGCATAAGCTGCTACTTTAGACGCGAAAAAATTCATTGACAAGTAATGGTTGATATCGTACTTGTTGGCGGGCGGGAACAGGGTATCCAATTTTTGCAGGCAAACCAACCCCATACGTCAAGGTTAAATGTTTGACAAAACACATGGCCTACGTTTTTTGTAAGTTTCACATCTGTTTTTTCTTATCTGTGCTCAGAAAAATCAAACACACTGCACATATGTGTAGCGGCATAAAGACGTTGAAGCACAATTCCAGGACCAGGTTACACAACTTGCTTGGCACGGCCATAAAATCTCGCACACGAGCAAAACGCGTCAAGTAAAACGACTCAAATGGTTGCAACTGCTAGGTTCACGATTCACGTGTTTGTTACTTTTTCAGACTATTAAGGATCGAACATAACGAAATCGTGGCGCGAAAGGATGGGAGATTTTGAAACAGAACCGTAGCAACGGAGCTTTCAATAGCGGGCTTTACATTTGCGCAGGTGGACTTCACATTCTGAAATTTTGATAAAATCTCCACAGATTCATAGTGTTCCATATTAAAATTTGGAGGGAATGAGCCCACCACAGACTCCATGGCGACAGGACTGGTTCAAACTTCCCTTATGCTTATGGTGTTAGTATTGAAATACTTACAAAAAGCTACAATCATCGAATCAAGTAAGGCTGAATAGAGCCCAGTAAACAATTAAAAAGTTTTTTTTTTGCTCTTCATAAAAATCATATAGCAATTCATTAAAACTTGTTTGCCTATGTTTGTCACTTCAATGCACCGACCACCGAACACCTATATTGGGCAACCTCTCCTAGAACATTGCGACCCTCTGCTTCGTTTTCATTTCTTATGAATCTTGAAAAAAACTTTCTCCTGAGCAGTTAGTGATCATCAAGCTAAGAAGTAAGGGTCCGCGTGGTTGGATAAACTAAAAACCACTAAAGCATAATCAGACCCAAACGCGTTTTTGTCATTTTCTGCTGTCACCCTTTTGTTGTCTCTTTGGGGCAGAGTTATGTTGTTGCCAGTTGGCAAAGTGACTTTTGCTTGCGATTCAAGCTCATTAAGATCTTCTTGCACTAGCTTAGCATGGGAGCTGTACAAACTTGCGCAAGTAGCCTACTCAATAGTAATCTGAGTTCTGAATGACTTTGACAAAAATTAAAATGGAAAAAATAACATTTAAAAGTACCAAATGAGCTGTACGTAATAGAAACATTAACATAACTACAGCATTGCTCTGATGAAGCAACTATGTGTTTATTATAGGAGAAAGCTGTTACAGTCCTACACATAGCTGTTATCTGGAGGAGCACAATCTTAAACTTCGATAAGGTGAATTTCAAACGCGAACAGCCACGAGTTCTTTCGCCTGATTTACACGTAACAATCGGTGCGATTCAGCAAACAGAGGAAACAGTCTACGTGCTTTGAGTGTATCGACTCAATCAGGGCTCCTATTGCTGTTTTTTTCACCCCGATCTGTTTTTTTCGAGTGCATCTGACTGGCTGGGTTTATCCCGTTAAATATTTTTTTGAGAATATGAATTTGGGAATTCGCTACAGTAAATCTAATAGATCTTCCTGTCATTACAGTGTTCGCATGCGATCATCAGGTGAAAAAAGTTCTCATATCGGTGAAACAAAGCATGTACAGTCAGTGTTGCACCCTCACACCAGCATCAATATCTAATACTGTTACGAACTTGCGCGCGGCTTTCGGCCGCTTTGCCTCAGGCCCTCTTGTGGCCGTTTTTGTTCTTGCTGGTGGGGAGCGCTGGTTGTAGCGGAAACGCACGAGGTTTCCCGGAGAGAATTTCAAAGTTAGTGTATAGGGCTGGAGAAGGCATATCTTTGGTAACGGTTTCCACCGTGTTAGTCTGTGTTTATCGGTTTCCAGACGGTTTCCATCGTGTTGTGTTGTGACGGATTTAACGATTTCCCCCGTGCTTTGTCCTTTCGTGACGTCTGTGTTTTAGTCCGTGTGCTGTTTTGAGACAGTCAGGGTCGTGTTGTACAGTTTCTCTGCCGTTTTGTGTTACTTCTGATTAATGAGGCTTTGTCCTCACTGCGTGTTGGCAGCTCAGAGTTAGTAAGTCAGGCAGGTCTGTTTGTCGCATGGATTACTCAAGATAGTTACGGGACTACAGATTAGCAGGATTGCGTTCGTGGTGTGAGAACCATTAACCAAACCTTCCCAAACCCCAGCCCTCAAGGCCTTTAGCACCGTAGGTTTCCTACAATACTAAAGGTTGCTTGCGATTGGACAAGTCAGTCATGCAGTTGCATGTACAACAAAAGTAACATGAATAAGTAACAAACGATTACGTAAACAATTGAAAGATTTACAGTTTGGTGAACTACATGAAAGATCATTGTCTCAGATGCCAATTGAAGGAATTGAATATTGATGAAACAATGTTTTAAGAATGAATGTTTAAACTTTTTGGCTGCCTATTGTTGAGTTCGCGTTGCATCCTCAACATGAAACGTCTCGTGACTCTGAAAAACAAACAAAGGAAGACTTTAAATGCAAACCAAGAAAACGACTTAGAAGCTTGTTAATGATTCCATGAAATAGCAATGATCAGTAAGAATACGGAAACACCAAAAAGTCGCATCACCGAATGGACTGAATTCCAGGAGAATGAAGTTGGAACAAAGTAACAACTAAAAACACTTAGTTTACAAGGACGTTGCATTGTGTATCGTTGTGTATTTGTACTCCGCATATAATCGCAAGTCACAATTAGGAAGAGAGTAACCCAAAACATTATATAAATTATTTACATTAATAATCCGTACAAATTTATAAACGATAATTACGATTCAAATGGATAAAAACGAACCATAACGGAAAGCATTTCGGATTACAGCAAAAACGGTAGGCGGAGCCTAAGATACCGTCAGAGCACCACTCTCGAATGTGATTGGTCGAGAACGAAG
>Ga0210059_1005907_pt1 | contig 19671 bp, 15 predicted proteins | sample Ectturendosymbi2_FD_188042 | JGI IMG/M metagenome (GOLD analysis project Ga0210059, IMG submission 188042) | Ecteinascidia turbinata endosymbiont from Florida, USA - Sample 2 (SPAdes) (version 2) | ecosystem: Host-associated > Tunicates > Ascidians > Unclassified | place: Key West, Florida... | reverse complement strand
TTTATGGGGGTTCGATTCATATAACTCAATCATTAAACATAAGAAATTTTAATTAAGAAATTTTGTCTGAAACAATAAATTTTAGTGTCAATAAAAACTTTATGAAATATTGATTAACATAAAACAATCCTCATTGCAATATCTCATCATTTCATTTTTTAATAATTTTTTTAAATTGTAAAGAGACTTTATGGACACCCTGTATATTTTTCCCGCCCAAACTTTAAAACCTGGTTATGGGCCTGGTTCTGCTCAAATTGTGTCTGCAATTAGGATATTTTGTTTTGAAGGCCATTCGGCCTTGAGATAAAGCATAACATGATTTTTTTATAAATCACCATGTTGACGTCATTATATCAGACATATTTTACTTATTGCCAGAACAAAGCGAATTTGAGACAAACGGCTAGTATCACAAGAATCATGAGGAAGATAAACTTTGAAACAATACATACTTGTTTCACAATTGCAGGGGCACTTCAGGTCTTCCACTGCACCCAACCATAGAGTAATGTAACTTATTGCATCAATGAAGTGCATCAGAAATCCAAGTAGGTAGAATTACAGAAGTATTACAGAACATTATTAAACAGGCCATCAAGAACAGTAATTTTCAGCTTATACTTACTGCGCCATCTGGATGTAGTAGGTTGAAGAAAAGCGATGTATTCCATAATACGTTTTTCAAATGCTTTCAAATCTGAACAACAATCAGACAAACCATGATGTTCACTGAATGTATGTTGTCACAAGCTGACAATATGAAAAACGCAATATATAAAATAAGAAAATGGGTCAATTTGAGCCAAAATGTTCAGTGACCAAGATACAGATAGGTCATACCTTAGATTACAGCTAAACACAACACAATATTATGCATCTTTGTGCAACAGCACTAAGATGTCACTGTGTATGTATGAGAAATGTAGCAGGTCTCTAAACAAACATTTTAAACTCAGTTACTGATGGTCACAAAGCAACATTCACAAGAAAGGGAAGTGATGACTGAGGAACAAAGATGGAGAGCATGCCAGTTGCATGTTTAAGATCAAGTCAGAGTCTTTGGATACCAGTAATTAATTAAAACAGTTAATTCCTCAGTGTGTCATGATGTATGGTTTGCAAAGCTATAGTACAAAAAAACAAGACCATTCTTACATCAGCTGAAAAAATAGAAGCCAAATGCTACCTGCCAGAGGAATTTAAGAACACAATTGACAGTTTTATCTAGTGATAAAATTCTTTTGAATTACTTCAAATAATGCCTGGCTTAAAAGATCATGTCATCTTGTGCAGAAACAAGCATTAACAAAATTAAATAACTTCATGCAACATCAATAGAGTTTTATACTGTCAGTCCTATTCAGGAAAAAAAGTTGATAAGTTCACATTTCACAGTCTGAGACCACAGCTATGTATTACTGTGTCAGTTAATTGTTACCTGCAGTGAATGACATTATTAATTTAAAGTTCTCCTTTTTGTCCCCACAACATTCTCCTGATTTGAGTTAGAGTGATTTCCTATCAGCCACCTACAAAATGTTTTGTATTCATAGTTTATGAATTGCACTTTTTGACCATGAACTGCTTTATATACTGTGTAATTAGCATACTTAACGTGATCTTTGGCATGTTGTTAAATTTGTCAAAAATCTTTTTAGACTCTGATCCATTTCTAGTTGCTAACCACGTTGTTCATATCTACCAACATGTTTTTTGCAAGAAAACTTAGCCAAGGCATTAATACTGACTTGTTAAGCTATGTTTAATATGGTTAATACGTATGCATTGAACAATGAAAAAATAGACATGACACAGGCCAAAATATGAACTGCTCAAGTGGTTATCTTAAAAGCCGAAACCAAAAGCAAAGATTTTGCCAAGTTTCCTGCGATCTACAAGGCAACTTTCATAGAAAACACCAATGACTCTAAATCAAGCAAAAGTAGAAGTCTTCAAAACAGTTTGGTGACTTTGGTATAATTAACATTGAGGTGAATATATAACACATGATAAGCAACAAAAAAGAGCACACAAAGTTCAATTTGTCAAAAAAAAAGAAACAAAGAACACACGAAGTGCAAAGTTCAATTCAAAAAAAGAACACACTAAGTTCAAAAGGCATAATTCTACAAGTATAAAAATATGTTGTTTAGATCCAGCATCCCAGTGAACGTGAAGTTAAGAAAGTAAAACTTTATCTTGAGGGGGAAGGTATACTGAGCAAAAATCAGTCAAATGTGACCAAAACAATCAACTTTATTAAGAAATTGAAACTTCTGCCATATTTTAACCGCTTGACTAATTTTGCTCAATTTTTTATTTGGCTGTATTTTTTAAGCTCTTTTGCCAGAGCCTAATTTCATCAGAATATGACAAGGTGGGTGAACTGATCTCATTTTATGTTCCATTAAGCATGGAGTGGCCCTGTTGCACAGTTGAAATGTAGCAGGGGCAATAGCTGGAATAGCAGTCAAATTGTAGTAAAGTTTTCTTTATTCTATAAAAAATGCTTTCAAATCTGAACAAACAGCAACCTTGTTTAGGTTTAAGAAGTGAATTTTTTTGGCTACCAGTTGGTAGTGACCAGTCAAATGATTTGTGGTTCAAAGGCAGTTTTAACCAAAACAATTTTTTAAGTAACAGCTTCATTCAATGCACAAAACTGCTGAAGGAAGCATGAGTACTGGCTTTGAAAGACAACTTTTGTTGTTTAATAGCAACTTAGTTTTTGATGTTTACCACATGCAGATTTAGTTAGTACCTATGTTTGCATGAACTTCTCAACCTCATGAACATTATGGTGACTTCGCTGCAACAAATTAAAGCTACTAAACAGTAGCTTGCTATTGAAGACTAGTACCGTAACAGAACTTGACAACAGTAAGAATTGCTAAAAAATGAACTTCACACATTTGTGGTTTTCTAAGCTGCTTATCTTAGCTACAAGCTTATTTAATTATTTGAAAGACACTTGATTCCTGCACAATGTTACTGTACAGAAAAAAACTTAAGAAAACATTACACTTGGTGGCCGTTTAGGTTTATATATTAGCCTAAATGAACACAGCACATTTGTAACTGTAAACATAGATCTAGTCTTACGGATCTTGCAAAATATCTGGCAGGACTTTCTATTTTGTGGATTTTTATTGTTAGGTTATAGCACTGTACACAACAAGCTATGCCTAGGTCAGTGAATGTCCAGGAGGCAAGATTCTCTGTTAACACCTTCGTTGCCAGGACAGTTCGCATGGGCCTTGGTTTCTAGCGTATCTTAGCAACTCTATAACTAGCCAGGCGATTACGCTAGAGTGCTGTTCAAAACCTCAAATGACTTGGCAAGCCTTCTAGATTGCTGTAAAAAACTACTTTTTTTAAGTTTTAGGTTTTAGTTTTTTGTGGATAACGTCATAAGTGGGGTAGGTTTTAGGCCATTTTGGTTTGGGTTACCTGGCCTAGGGCCCCAACTGCTAGATGGAATTTTTGACTCATTTTTTATTGGAAACTAGGCTAGAATCTGAGTCTATTGAGCCTTTGATTGGCTTTCTACTGTTTCTGGTTCAAAAGTTATGGCCTAAAAACAACAAAATAATCAATCCCATAATTAGATAAGGATTGCATCTGCTAGAACCAGGAACACAATTTGGGATAAAAATAAGAAAGTAGCAACATACAAAGGGTTAAGATTGATAAAAACACAGAATTCCACTAACTAATTAACATTATTCGAAACAAAAAAGGCAGGGTTCCCACACATTTTCAAAAAACATTTTCCAGACTTTTTCAATACCTTTTCAACACTAAATGAAAAAAAATCAATACAAGCAAATATCTTCATTTTTTCAAAGTTTTAATCATGAAACACAATTTTACAAATTGTTTGACAGTTGCGCAATGATGGTGTATCTGATGCTTATGTTGATGAGCTTTCAGTACGCTTTTCACAAGCACAACCATGCATGTCACTTGCTCTGGCATGTTCCATAAATTTTGAATCAGTACCAGTTTTACTGCTTATATACAGATTTACACTAATCGGTGAAATAAGCGATGGTTCTGCTAAGAAACTCAATGGTTTCTTTTCCTATAAGAATTTCCATACATTTTCAATACTATATACACATTTTGGCTAAATTCAATACTTTTTAAAGGTCTTGAAAACCGATATCACAATTTAACACTTTGAGAGCCGGTGCACTATGTGTTCATACTTCGATTTCGGCCTAAAAACAGTAGTTTTCAGTTGCTTTCCAACGCCATAGCTCCTCTGCCGATTGCGATAGAGAGCTGTTCAATGGCTCAAACGGATCGGCCAGTCTTCTAGACTGCACTCAAAAAAATTTTTTTGGTTGAGGGTGCAGATTTTTTGTGAGAAGTAGTTTTTTGGGCCATTTTAGCTCATGTTTCCTGGCCTAGGGCCCAACCACCTAGGCCAAAGTACAGGGTGACACAAAAAAATGGTCATCACCTAAATTTGAATAACTTTTGAAATAATTAATCAATTTTTTTATTTTTCAGATTTACAAAGTAGAATTGATGTTCTAAGAGTCTACCAAATTTGACCTTCGAGATGCCATGGACTACTGAGTAAAAGATATTTATAGTTCAGGCATATTTTCAGCAGCAGTCTATCCATGCAGCTGTGCCAGACTTTCTTGACAATGTCTGGTTTTCGGACGAGGCACATTTTCTGTTGTCAGGTCACGTGAACTCTAAGAACAATATCTTCTAGGGTAGCACACCCCTTGAGCACTGTCTGCAAAGGCCATTACACTCTGTGAAGTGCACTGCCTGGGTTGCCATCTCCAAACATGGCATCATTGGACCATTCTGGTTCGAGGACGACAACGAGCGGTCTGTGACAATCAACACCGAGTGATATGTCCTGGTGCTTGCCAAGTTCTGGACATCACTTGGTCAACGGAGAGGGGTCGTCAGGGTCCTCCAGTGGTTCCAGCAGGACGGTGCCACCCCCCACTCCTCTAACAAATCATTGGCATGGCTACAGCAGCATTTCCCTGACCGACTGATCAGCAGGTGTGATCCGTAGTGGTCGCCACATTCACCAGACTTGAACCCCCCAGATTTTTATCTGTGTGGATACCTCAAGGACAGGGTGTATGGCAACAACCCCCAGATTATCCCTGACCTGAAGGCAGCAATCACAGCAGCAATAAGAGCGATCCCAAGAGAGGTATGCGGGAGGGTCATCGAAGAACTTTACCCGCCGGATCCAAATGTGCCTGCAGGGCAGGAGAGCTCATTTGGAGCGCCAGTGAAACAAAGAGTTTTTGTAGTACGGACTTGAAACTTTGGAGATGTCGGCTACACAGGCTTGACCTATTGTAGCTGAAGTTTTGTGTCAATCTAAATAAAATTTGGAAGTTATTCAATTTTTGGTGATGACCATTTTTTTTGGTGTCACCCTGTATTTCGCTGAAGTTTTCATTGGAAACTAGGCTCGAGTTCGAGTCTTTTGAGCCTTTGATCGACTTTCTAGCGTTTCTGGTCCAAAAATTATGATCTAAAATAAACAAATTAATTAATTATCTAATTAGCTACTTAGTCAAATATTTCTATTAGTTTAGATCATAACTTTTGAACCCGAAACCCTAGCAAATCATCCAAAGTATCGAAAGGCTCGGATTGTAGCCTAGTTTCCAATAAAAACTTCAGCGAAATACTACCATCTAACAGTTTGCGCCCAGGGCCAGGTAAAATGGGCCAAGGTGGCCTAAAAGTCCTTCACTTATGACGTCACTCACAAAAAACCCGCAACCCCCAACCAAAAAAATTTATTTTGAGTGCAGACTAGAAGACTTGCCGCGTCTTTTGACACTTCTACCAGGTCTGTAACCTATACCGGAGCGGAGATATTCCTACGCAAAGCCACATGTGTTTCGGTGTTTTTTTTCTCAGAAATCCCTGAAAGCGGCCAGACTCCAAAGTGTTATTACTTTTTTAATACTTTCAATACCACGTGGGAACCTTGAAAATGAACCACAGTGAAACAAACAGGCAAAGAAAGACTAGGATGCAAAAAGAAGCAGCAACCAATGTCAGCAAAAAAAGGAGATTGATACTGACAGGTAGAGATGTACTTAGTGACGGTAAAATACACACATGTTCACAAAAAGACGAAGAAAATAAAAAAAGCTATAGTTGATAGCAAAACACAAGAAATAGGCCTACAGTCTTCACTGTGTAAGTGGGTAATTTTATTATATGTATATATTTTTTTTTTCTGAAGCTCAGACATTGACAAACCCCAAGGTTATCTGATCAAGATGTCCTGTGAAACGTCTTAAAGATAAAAATGTAAATAGTAATATAACAGAAGCTCACCCGTTCCAAAACATAAGAATTACGAAGAAACAAACACAAAAAATGAAAGCAATACCTCATGAAATTTAATTGGAGCCAATGAAAATGAAATTTGTTTTGCTTACTTAATACTGTGAGAATACGAACTCTTGTAATTGATTACAAAAAGTGCTTGCTTAAGGGTACAGCCTTTAAATACTAAAGCAAGGAGAGTGCATGGATGCTTAGGACACCACATAGGCATAGTGCTTTGGACCACAGCCAACAAGCATTGGTAGAGCCAGTGGCGCTCTCGACTCTGGGGAGTCACTTGTGTTATCAACAAGATTCTTGGCAAGAGCGCCAAGGAAGGGGGCAGTTTCCATTATATAAACACCAGAGGTTTTGGTGGCTTGAATAACCTTTAGTGACGTTGGCCAAGTACAATTGTCCCTCACTATCAAATTTTCTTTTTACTTAAGCAGCCTTTTCAATGCTTTTAATACGTGGCAAAATTCCATAAAAATGCATCAATACTGATCTTTTTGAAAAATAATACAGTGACATCACTGATGCTAGTGATTGCAAGCTCTTGCAACATTTATCTTCAAACAATGAGCATCCTTTTTTACCTTGTACTGTATTTCACAATTTGTTGCCACCACTGATAAGCAGTTCAGCTTTAAGCCAGACATGACCCCCCAGTGTTTTTTAGCAGAATTAAAATGAACCCAACATGTTTTAAAGAACTGACCACAACTTACTGTTCAAAACTAATTAGCCACAATGTACCCTTGTGCATAGCAAGAATGTTTGTCAAGTTGTATAAGATCAAGCCAAGTGCTGAATTTACCTTGCATGCCACTTCACTGCAATGTACAGGGTTACTACTAAACAAGGGACAGTTTGTAATCCATATCTAATTGCTACTATGTTGATGAGTTCTCAGTATACTTGGGCTCAAGAAGAGCAAGATGCACTATGAGCAATATCGTTGTGATTCACATACTACTTGCTGATGATATATTATGTGCTTTCGCTGTGAAAGCCTTAATGGGGTTTAATGTCTACTGAATATTTAGAATATTCCAAAGCACTACCCAAGTGTGGTGTCCTAACAGGGTTGGCCCTCTTGGTTTTGCTTTTGACGTTTTTTGCATCACACTGTTATTTCTTGCGTCAGAGATTTTGGTTTTGAATTGCTAGCATTGCCAAGTGTTGCTTCATTTTTTGACTGAAGATGGATTAAGGGTAATCCGAAACGTCTCAAAATGAAACATGTATTGTTTTTTGAAGGCTTTTTTAATGTTGTCGAAACTGTTAAGTCTATCCCAATTTCATGCTTCAAAGAATATTCTAGATTGCAATAAGACAGTTAATGTACCTTTCCTTTAAAAAAGTAAACACAACCTGCAACATCAGATGTTTCTCCAAATTGCATGCATGTTGAATTTACTGAACAACTTAAACATCTCGGAATAATGCTTCACGCTTCATTGAAAGATAACAGTGACATTCAAGAAAGCCTGTCATATTTTTGTATATCAAACAGGCCCAGATGCACACTGACTCAAGGATCCACAACAAAAAAGTTCTTACTTTTGCCAAAGTAAGTAGTTCCAATCTTAATTGGAAACAGTGATAGTTGCTATTGAGAAATCATGGATGATAAATATATTTTTCTGTGTGACATACATGACAAAGCAACTAGGTATGATTCCTATCAAGAAAAAAACATGGCACAGTGTTTAGTGATTGGTCAAGAATAATGACTAGAATTCTGATGTTGAGATTAGTTTTTGAAAACAAGCAAACTGGAGACAATAATTAAACCAAAAACACTGCATAGAAAAGTTATATCCTTTTTTAGTCATCACTAGGGCAACCAATTTTTTGACCTTAAAAACTTAAAATTTTGACTTTACAATTTAAAAATTTTGACTTTATGTTGACCTATAAATTTTCTGGGTTTGCAATTGCAAAATAATTCAGCCTTAGGTGTTGTGGTTAACCCAGAAGCATATTCATGCATCCTTTCTATGCTTCGAAATTTTTAAAAGCTTGGTTGTTGAACTTTAGGGTTGATATATTCATAAGTACATTAATAAAAACAGTAAAGCCAAACCTGAGAACATCATAAAGTTGAAACACTATATGCATTATGGATTGAGCATTTAACAAACCAAGTACTGTTCGACCACATTTCTTGCCTTACCACACCTATCCCACATAACATTCAATCATTCAGTAGTGGGTAAAACAACATTGCTATGTCAGAAATTGCAACAAAGCCATTACACAGGTCAACTAAAAAACTCTTTTTGCTTCAAACGAGGATATGACATTACTTTTTTCGATAACATTTGGGTGCTGATTCCAAATTTGGCATTGATTTTCTTATGGCACATCAAATTTTGGAGTTACAGCGAAGGCTTTTTCAGGTATATAAACAGTTGTAGGTTATGCTAATATATTAGCTTTTGTTTCCAAGTGAAAAATGTCCTGATAATTCAGTCTATATGAAGTTTGTTAATTTATTACAAATGATCAATAAAACATGTTAAACAAATAAACAGGGGCTCCTGGCCTTGATAGTGGAACTCATAAACTATCTAAGTGCTTTGAACAAGACTTTCTTTTAAAAAGTGTGGCTGGATCACCACGAGACAACATCTGGCAGGCGATACCACCATTGATTCTTTTCAGAACCCCTGGTATCTTGGTTTTATAGCTTGAATATTATTAACCCTGGTAATCAGTCATGGCATCAAGGTTCTCCAAAAACCATTGGTGTTAATGAAGAAAATGCATCTTTAGAGATATAGTTTATGCAAGCCCATCTCCATGTAAACTAAAGCCATTCTGCAAATCCTGCTTAAAAACAAAGTCTTAATATTTCCTATAACGATCGAGCATATCCACCTGAACGCCTTCCAAACTTGTAACTCTAGTGCATTCTTAGGTGGACATTTTTAACTCGAAATTCCGATCTGTCTAAACCTCTACAAATCAGGCCTACAAAATTCCTTCTTTCAACTTAGCTTTCAGGAGATCAGGAAACTTGTCACACAAATAGTTAATTTAAAGCTACTGGAATTTCATTTGGCCATTGGTATTACAAAATGTTTCATCAAGCCCAATTTTATGTGAAGAGGTGACATCAGGACTTATCATGATTTGCTAGTGGAGTATGCTGAACTCTTGAACACTGTTCACTCCTGGAACATGTGTGTCTTGTGGACGAATGTTGCTTCTCGTAGTGATCTGCAGTAGCACCTAGATTGGTTGTCCCATAAACATAAAAAATAAAAACAGCACTACGTGGTAACTCGTATGTGCATTCCAATTAATATGCTTATGACCTTGAGAGATCCACACAGGCTACACTGGAAGTCAGTGCAGCCAACTAAAAAGCTTTCAAAACAACCTGATTGTTATCAAACGATTCATTCAAATGAACAGAATATGCATTGGGGATTTAATGTTTTATATTGCCTGTGTGCACAGAGATATCAATATGTCACTCAATAAAACAGATTCTTGCATTTAAATCACTCAGTTAAGGTTGGTAAACCGCTTTTCTTTCACATATATCTGCTACATCAGTTATTATTCTATGCTACGCCACAATGAAAAACAATGCAACCTTGTAGTTTCGAGAAATTTAAGACAAAATAATTGTCACTTTTTATTATCAGATGCAAATACATGCTACAGTAAGCAGCAATCCTACTAAAATATTACTTTTATGACATTTTAGGAACAATTGGTACAAACAGTTGCATTCTAAAGCCATATTTACACTGGAGGTGCAACTACAAATAGTTGCCTTCTAAAGCCATACCCATGCTCAAGGCACAAACAGTTGCTTTCTAAATCAACTCCCTGCACTGGTGGTACAAACAGTTGCTTTCTAAATCAACTCTCAACGCTGGTGGCACAAAACACAGCTGCTTTTTAAATCAACCCCTACGCTGGTGGTACCGACACTACTGACCCTTACTCAAGTAATTACATTGTAAGTTCAATTCGCTTGACAGTTCTGTTTGATTGACACAACTTTGTACTTGATTGACACAACTCTGCACAATCTGTTTATACCCTTGTTCTTTCAACCTCATTTGGTGATGCCATGTGTCTGGTGGGACATATCTTCATTGATGGTACTCACTCCATTATGTACATCTGCACCTGGCAACCCTGCTTACGTGATTGCGACCACTTTGCACTAGGATCTCCATTGCAGAATTTTCTTTTAGAAGTTTCGCCTTGAATATGACTGGTAACAGTAGACTGTCTAATGTCCACCACAGCAGCATGCTATTAGTCATAAACATGGATTTAGCTAGGGGCCACACGAGCGATTCCCACGGTCCACGCCCCTCAAAATGAAAGAAATTGTTGTGTTATCATATACATACCAATCTTACCAATAATTTTAGCATCTTTTTTGTTATTCATATACTTATTTTGCTAAACCATATTCATCAAAAAGGTCGTAACAGAGTTGACTGAGCACGTTAACATCATAAGACCACTGCTCAGAGAGGCCCTGATCCTAGGTCTTGCATTGGGCCCGGCACCAGCTATGGTCGGCCCTGGTAACTGACATACGATTGCCACATATTTCACATAGGTCAGGAATTTCGCTTCATACAGTTTTTTAGTCCTTCCAAAGCGAAAACCAGATACGGTCATTTAGACACTCCCATTATAAATCTTTTGCATGATGAGCAAATATGTTAGTTTCTCGTGTGTTGGTCCACTATTTATGGCTTGGCAGTGTTTATTTTGCCGACAGTGGCAAAAGCTCTGCTGGGTGTATTTTGTTGTTCAAACCTCTTCAAACTGTATCCACTTTTGTCCAGATATAATGCTGAGTTCATCACATTTGCAGCACAGTGAACCTAGTCGAAGGGAAGTGTCTATGCCTGCTGTGCAAGTGGTTGATAGTTCGGCTCTCACCATTATTGCTGCTTTTGCTTTGCTAGTAAAGGTTTTACTTTCTTAAAAGTTGAGAATTTTCGGTTAAGCTTGTTTTTTTGCAGCAACACACACCTTTATTTTAGTTCAGCAGCAATCTTTTACATAGCTTGAAATAAGATATTTATGCATTAGAGGTTTCAAGCAACGTGGAACATAGCACCAGGCACCACGCTGTAGTCTCATCATAGGCTATGCGATTAAGAAGATAGTTAACCAATGCGCAAGGTAACACTGCACAACTGAGGGAACAATGAAACTTACAGAAAGAACGAGGATTCGGAAGGCAACAGCAATCCACTGATACAGGAGCAAGTGGCAGGCAGCAATACTGGTCAGTATATCAAAAGCAACCAAAAAGAAAGAAAAGAAGAAAGTGACTACAGATATACCTGGCCTGACACAATTCAAATAAAATGGTCAGTTTGGCATTCAAACGGCATGGATCTTGTAGCCTAGGATTTATGCGTTACGGCTGCTATGCCAATGGTTTATGGTTTTCAGTTCGACTCTCACCTTGCCGACTTTTGTTTTGTTTTTTTTCTTTACTTTTTTTCAAGCTTAGGTGTTACATTTAAGGGTTAGTGTTAGGTTAGCATTACCTTAGCATTAAGTTAGGGTTAGCATTAGTTTTGGGTTAGGTTAGCATGACCTTAGCGTTAGGGTTAGTGCACTCTTGTCGTGCATTACTGTTATGTCAAAGGTGGCGTATGAATAAGTTTTCAAATTTCAAGATCCACTGGTGTATCTGTAGCCACTGCCAAAAAAGAACAGATAAATATAAAATCAATCTTGCATACAGGCCAATATGCTGGCAGCATATCCTCTGACCACTGCCAGGGACAGGCGCTGGTGGAACCACTGGCGCTTCCTGGGGTCACCAGACATATCAACAAGTTTTTTGCAAAGCCACTCAAATAAGGAGCAGTGGACTTGCCATACACACTAGTGGTCTCAATTGCCACTGGTTGAAAGTGATAATTGCTTTGGAGGTCATGGTATTTTGGCATCATGCATCCTCAGCTTTTGTAGCCGTAAAACTAGCCTGTCTGGCAGTGTCTTTGCAGTGGCCCCAAGCAAAAGTGTCCACAACTATTGCATCCCATACTAGGCTTAGACCAATGTACCAGGGACCCAAAGTCAATCCATCCAGCCTCCTGTCATTTGTCAGGCCAACAGGCTCCAAGGTAGAGTGAAGATTAATGCGGGTCAACGACCTTTTGAGCAGAGTTGTGGAGTCGGAAGTTTTTGGGTAGAGTCGGATTTCTTAACAACACTGGGAGTGGGAGTCAGATTCTTAACAACACTGGGAGTGGGAGTCGGATTTTTTTGTCCAACTCTGACTCCAGATGCCCGGTTGGATCATTTTTTACATCAAAGTCTTAAATTAGGAATTTCTGTTAAAATGGTACAATTTTTTTAAAACTTACTTAAAACAGATTTCTTGCTGTGTATCACGATTTCCATTGAATTTAACAGCCAAATTTTATTTCCTTATGTTAAGGAGTCTGAGTCAAAAATTTCGGAAAGGTCGGAGTTGCAGTCAGAAATTTTGGGAAGTTGGAGTCAGGAGTCAGATAGTTTACCACCAGCTCCGCAACCCTGCTTTTGAGGATGGAGTTGATGGCTGAATGTCTTGGTTAAGGTTTACATTTAGGTTCACGGCTTTGGTTTTTGTGACTTTAGTAAGCGTTTCTTTATAGTCTATACTGCACTTGGTTGAATTTTGCATTTTGGTTTAGGGTTGTTGCAATTGGTAAGCCTGAGCGGCAAGTGCGCTAAGCTTCACACTGTGGCAGCAAGCAACAATTATAGAGACCATGTACCACGGTCACTCTATTATTGCTTGTTCGTGGCATGGGTATTATTTCTTTGCGCATATCTCGTTCATGGTAAAACACACATTCAACGCAATGCAAGCCAAGAGGTTGCAACAACATTCCCTCCTTTTCGCAACGTACTAAAGTGATCACACATTCTTTTTTGTGAAGGTTGCATGTGACATGCCCTTCACATCCTGGTCACAGCACCATTTCATTGTGATCGGAAAGCACGAGCGGCAAGTGCGCAAAGCTTCACATTGTGGCAGCAAGTAACAACAGAGATCACATGCCGCGATCACTGTATTATTACTTTCTGTGACACACATATCTAAGTGTTATTTTTCATGCACATCCCTATCCCATTCATGGTGAATCGCACATTCAATGCAACACCAACTGAGAGGTTGCAACAGGGTTACAGGTTTAGGTTTAATGTTTGCATTTGAAGGCTAGTTTTCACATCATATGAAAAGGACAATACGTAAACCAAGCGTTTCGTCCTTGTCACGCAACCAATTCTGACAGCAAAACATACCCTGCCTTATGACTTTTAGCATTGCCTGCACATGCCAAGTACATAACACTTACCTGATGAGCCATGATGAAAGTAGGGGTTATTTTTGTGTGTGCGTTCTTTCACTAAACTTTATGATATGGACATGAACTGGAGACAACAAAAATGTTTCAAAGGAAAAATTTGATTGTTGTGATTAGGTATTGGTGCTGTTAATCAATGGATTTGAATGGCAGCTAAGTTATTACAGTTCTACTTACCTTCGGTTTGTTCAGCAGAATTCATGGCTTAATTCACAAAGTTTCAATGGTCAGTTTTAATACTAGGAATTAAGATCGTCTGTACTATGAAATAACATCTGGAGGATCAAGGTAAGATTGCCAACCTGTCTTAACCAAAAACAAACAGATCTTGTCCCAAAAAAAACAGATAGCACTTTTAAGGCATTAACACATAAAATATGCATTCAAACACAAAACAGACGTTAAAACTTGTCAGAAACATCGACACAACACAATCAATTCTACTCTTAAGCATTTACTTTCCCCACAATTACACTGTCGTACATTTGTTGCTTATCAATAACATCGATCATATTTAGGCCAACAGTAAAATTTTTTCAATAATTTGTGCATCCTCCTTGCATGGTTGTACTGAAGACTCTTTTCAGAAGAGATCAGTAATGAGTATGCAGCTCATACAATGTTTTTCCAAAGCCGAGCCTTTATGGCTAAAAAATGGCCAGACTTTGTCTGGATTTTTTTGATTTCTAAAAACAGCCAAAAGTGTTCAAAAAAGCCAGCCAGAATTACAAAATCTGGCTTCAAAAAAGCCAAATTGGCAACCTTGGATCAAGGCACTACAAAACAGACACCTGTGAATACCACAAGATCACAAAGACAAGATCACTAACATCGCTAAGATTGCTAAGACAAGATCACTAAGATTGGTAAGACCACTACGAACCCTAAGATTGCTAAGATTACTAAGAGCGCTAGGGTGATCTTAGCGTCTGGTGATCTCAGCAATCTTAGTAATTCTTAGTGATCTCAACGATCTTGTGGTATGCAGACATGTCCCTGTCAGATATGATCGGATAGTGTTTTTTTGCTATCCAATCGTATCTTGTTTTTGAAAAATGATATCCGTATGCAATCCAAATCCTGTTTTGGTTAAAACCTTACCATCGGTATCTGAAAACTATCCGAAAGTGTATTATGATGCACAAGATACATTTTTGCGTAGTGTCTATTTTGCCTCATGAGGCAAAATAACTGCTGAAGTTATTTTACCTTCAGCTGAAGACGAGTGGCTGAAGTAGTCACATGATAAATTTAGTATGCATGTCCTCCTTAGTTGACCATGACATCTTGTAACAACTCAGTCTCACTTGCATGGACAAGTGTTGGCATGGTTTCAGGGCTGGCAAGCAGTTAACAGCTTCTTTTATGCGCTACGTAAACTGTAGGGCAAACCCTAACTCTAAACCCTGGTCCCTAAACTCCCAAATCTACAGTCTGGCCTTAAACCTTGATCAAGCCCTGACACTAAACCCTAACCATAAACTCTTGGACTCCAACCAATTGTCTCTTTGCATATCCTACTTGTCTATGACCAGCACTTCAACCAATTGTTGTGTTCAACTGAAGGCAAAATAGTACCAGCACAGTCTTTGCCTTGTGAAACACAATAGACACCACCTAATGCATTGCCCTATGTATTAATCAATGTACTGGGAGCAATGCATTCAAAGATACTGAATAAATGATTCTGCAATGCGCGGCTGTCTTTTCCAAGAGTCTGAACCCCCAAAATATCAAAAAAATGTTTCAGATATCCTTATCCGGATACGCTTCCCATTTGAAAGCAGTTTTTGATATCCATATCCGATTAGAAACTCTTTTCCTGCCGTTAGTAATCATCTCTGGTGAACAGAGATGGGTGGAGTCTCATTTTTTGACTTCGCGTCTGCTCATCCTGCGAAAAGTTTTGCTCCGCATCTGCTCCTCCTACACAAATCATGGAAATATTCAACTCCGACTCCACCTTGACTCTGCAAAATTGTAAATTCTACTGTAACATGCAGGCATGTTTGATGTTGCTTGCAGGTTGAGGTTCTGCTTATATTTAATATAAGGTAATGTCTGTTTTGTCTCATGAGGCAGAATAGTGCTCCAGTTATTTTGCCTTTGGATGAACATGATTGGTTGAAGTGGTAACATGACAAGTTCAGAACGCATGACCTACTTAGTTGACCGTGACATTTCTAATGGCTCAGTTCGAGATGCATGAATGAATTTTGTCATGGTTTCAGTACTGGCAAACTTTTGGAAGCTTCTTTTCTGCATTGTGTGAACTGTAGTCTAAATCTTACACAAATCATGAGCCATTCCGCTACACTCTAAATCATTGTTTCGGCATATTGTACCTTCCACATAAACACAAACTACAGGTAATTGTGTTCAACTAAAAGTAAAACATATCTGAAATACTATGACTTCAAAAAAATAATTGCACTGCATGTTAAACTGCCACTCGTTTCATATTTGATACTTCAACATTGGATGAACATTACATAACTCTACACTGTTACGCAACAATGCTTTGGCCAGCGCTCTCCAAACTACGACCCGCGGACCAAATCCTGCCCTTGAAGGCATTTCATCCCACCCGCAAAGCCATTTTGTCAATATTGAAAAAGTAATAAATCTACGAAAAATTTGTTGATTTGGTAGAACGTAACATATCATGAAACAACCACATTACTTAAGATGTCCAGCCCTCAAACTGTTGTGTGACAGCTCATGTGGCCCTCTGAGAAAAAAGTTTGGAGACCTCTGTTTTAGGCAGTGATACAACTCTAAGTGAGACACAATCGTGGATCGATGGCCGCCAAAATCTTCTTTGTTTTGGTACTGCATTGACTCAAGTGAAACGTCATAGGTAGCCTAGGCTACATGAAACAATCTGTCGACAATAGCCATCAATTACACAAAAACCACGAGCAAACAATGCAACTTGGGTTTGGGTATGGGTACGATGGCAAGTTAACCATGAATGGGCGTAACTCTGTTGTTCAGCTGAAGCCTAACAGACTGCCTCACTGAAAATTTGAGATATATATGAGTATTACCAAAAGATTGTAGGGCGACCACACCGCACACGAGTAGGCCTAGGTACTTCAGTTTGAATGTCCAAAATAGTATGAGACTTTGCATACACTGAGCAACACGAGGGAGATGAAAAATCAAACTTTTGACCATAGAAAAGCTTAATGAATGCTGTGTCAGTAAAGCGAATCATCGATGATACTTCACTTGGCAAGAAAAATCGAAGTAATCGTGGGTTTAAATTTGCTAAAAAAATTAAGAAAAAAAAGAACTCCGTCTACGCCGACAAATAAACTTTATGGACTCCGCATCCGCAAAAAACATGCGGAGTCCGCCTCTGCGGAGTCCAAACTCCGCTTTTTCTCCACGTCTGCTCGGGTCCCTGCAAAAATGACAGAGTCCTCTTCCTGCCGCCACTGTCATTGTGGCATAATCGCGGACATCAAACCACTCCGCTTTCAAAACAAAGTGTTACACGATTGAAAATAACGGAAAAAAACTTTACGAAAAACAATCAAAAACAAACAAAGGGGGATTTTCATTGCCTTGAAGTCCACATCAGGATCATGACGATCAAAAAAGGGTCCCAACACTCATTAAGCCAGCTTAACAACTCAATCCTACTGTTTCTCCCAAGTAAAGGTCTTATGCGAAAAACGTAATTTTTAGCGGTTTTTCAAAATTAAACCACTTTCCCACACTGGGGGCAAAAAAATTTATAGTCAGTTTTGATTGCCTTGAAGTCCACATTCATAATATAATGACGAAAACAACGCCCCGACACTCATTAAGCCAGCCCAACAACTCAAACTTACTGTTTTTCCCCAGAAAAGGTCTCATACGAAAAACGTAATTTTTAGCGTTTTTCAAATAAGAATTAAACCACTTTTCCACACAAGGGGAAAAAATTATAGTCAATCTTGATTGCTTTGAAGTCCACATTCATAATATAGTGACGAAAACAGCGCCCCGACACTCATAAAGGCAACCCAACAACTCAAACTTACCGTTTTTCCCAAGTAAAGGTCTCATGCGAAAAACGTAATTTTTAGCGTTTTTCAAATAAAAATTAAACCACTTTTCCACACTGGGGGCAAAAAAATTCACAGTTAATTTTGATTTCCTTGAAGTACACATTCATAATACAATCACGAAAACAGCGCTCCGACACTCATAAAGCCAGCCCAACAATCAAACTTACTGTTTTTTCCCAAGTAAAGGTCTCATACGAAAAACGTAAAGTTTAGCGTTTTTTCAAATAAAAATTAATCCACTTTCCCACACTGGGGCAAAAAAATTAACAGTCAGTTTTGATTGCCTTGAAGTCCACATTCATAATATAATGACGAAAACAACGCCCCGACACTCATAAAGCCAGCCCGACAACTCAAACTTACCGTTTTTTTACCAAGTGAAGGTCTTATGCGAAAAACGTAAAGTTTAGCGTTTTTTCAAACAAAAATTAAACCACTTTCCCACACTGGGGCCAAAAAAATGTATAGTCAATTTTGATTGCCTTGAAGTCCACATTCATAATATAATCACGAAAACAGCGCCCCGACACTCATTTAAGCCAGCCCAACAAGTCAAACTTACTGTTTTTTCCCAAGTAAAGGTCTTATGCGAAAAACGTAATTTTTAGCGTTTTTCAAATAAAAATTAAACCACTTTCCTACGCTAGGGGCAAAAAATTAATAGTGTATTTTGATTGCCTTGACGTTGCCATTGTGAATATCACCATTAAGAAGTCGCCCCGCCTCTGATTAAGCTGGCAATACAATTGAAACCCATGTTTCTCACGCATTTATATGTCAGTCTAATCGAACATTGAGGAATGTCAGTTACTGCATCAATACCTGTTTTTCATGATGCCAATTGTTTCAAGCATTGCATATGTTGTCAATAGTCAGACAACGTGCATGTTTTTCACAAACAACTTCCACTTATCCTGCTTGTTTTATGATCGGATCTGATCGAAACAGACCACGTTTTGACACAACTTGTATTTTTGCAATGAGGCCGAGCAGACACGAAACACATTAAAACGTTTGTTTTGCGCGTTGCTCCAATGTGGTTTTCGTCTCGGCTTCATAGTATATAATAATTCAAAATTGTTGTTGGTGTATGTTCTAAAAGAAGCAGGAACCCATAGTCCCGCACGCAAGGTGCAGTTCAGTATTCAAACCAAGGGATTTGAACGAAGACTCCGTAAGTTTTACATTCAACGTCTTCAATTGCATGCTTTTCCACAATGCCACTGAAACGTGTTGATGAACAGCAATTCGGAACCAGAAAAGCCAGAAAGCGATATAGCAGTTACTGAGCGAAAAGGAACTCGTGCTGATTCATTGCGTGGTATTTGAGAAAGCAGTTTACGAAAATCTTGCGCCTGCACACCAAGAAGATTTGTTGTTTCTTAATCAGAAGACATTACTTCGATACTTTTTTAATGAAAAAGCTTGGTGGTGTGGTAGCGAGGTCGGAGTGGACCGCTTAAACTCATCTGTTACTACATGGTGGACAGGTGTAGGTTACTTGCATATTTACATTGTGCACATAACAACAAAATGAGCTTTCGAACAAAATGAGCTTTTGTCTCTTTCCATAACGTAGAAAATAACACTTTCAAATTCAACAACTTGTTTGATATAGTCCGTAACTGCAATTTCAGCCAGGAATTTCTGGCATGAAGAGTGAATGATTGAAGATTTAAAAAATATTCCAGTTTCAAGTCGTCGCCTGACTTCGCCATCCTCAAGTACTTCATAACTTGTGTAAGAGCCCTGCAGAGCAGCGCTTACATTGAGAGCGCAAGGAGAAGCGCATACCCGGCCAAAGCATAACATTCTCGATAGTGAAATCACTATCGGAAGCTTCCTTTGGCTGAATGGGTTGAGGCGAAGTAAAATAATAAATGGTGGAGATGTGGGGCACG
>Ga0210059_1005906_pt1 | contig 19672 bp, 11 predicted proteins | sample Ectturendosymbi2_FD_188042 | JGI IMG/M metagenome (GOLD analysis project Ga0210059, IMG submission 188042) | Ecteinascidia turbinata endosymbiont from Florida, USA - Sample 2 (SPAdes) (version 2) | ecosystem: Host-associated > Tunicates > Ascidians > Unclassified | place: Key West, Florida... | reverse complement strand
TGCGCTCGATGAAAGCACGGACATTTCGGACGTTGCACAACAAGCCATATTTATTCGTGGCGTTGATGAGACTTTGTCTGTCACTGAGGAGTTCCTGGGGTTGGTGCCTATGATCGATACCATAACAGCGAATAATATTTTCAACTCTCTCGTTGGAGTACTGAACAGGATGGGAATATACTGGTCTCGTGCTGTAGATATTGCTACAGATAGCGCGCCATAAATGATCGCGAAAAAAGCAGGTGTTGCGACAAAAGTTAGATAAAAGGTACAGGTTGTATGTGGAGGACGTGAATTTTGGACATTTTACAGTATTTCGCCCCAGGAGGCATTGTGTTGCAAATCCTTAAAATTGGATCACGTCATGCAAGTGGTTGTCTGGACAGTTAATTTCATCCGAACCATAACCGTCAGTTTGACAGCCTTCTCAGTAATTAGGCGTTTTTTTTATTTACGTGGGGAAATTGAAAACTTTATGTGCTAATAATCATTTTCAGATAGCTTGAACTTTTTGCATTAAAGGTACGAAAACAGTTGGAAGTTGTCAATACTTATAACCAGGGTGTTATACAGTGATTACATTGGTCCGGCCCGCTTGGGATTAAATTTGCCTGAATTGGCCCCTGAACTGAAACGAGTTTGACACACCTGATCTAGTCCCTCCACACACCAAACTGTTCTGTGTCCGCTGGCGCTGCCTAATTTGATTGATTAGAAACGCAACTAATTTTTGGCTGATGCGCATGGATTAAATTGTTGCACTTTCCTGGATTGTGTCGCTCCAAATGTCCATTCATACTCTCGCCTGTAGTTAATTGTCCAGGTGTTGTTCTTTATAACGAAACCGACGAAAAACATTTTGCTCGTGTTGAGATTTTGCGGTAGAATCGGTCCTGCAATTGCAACGAAAAACGATGCAAAAAAGTATATTTCACTTACCTTCTTCATGCACTTCAAAGCAAAAGTTTTATCAGGTTGATCGCGCAGGCAAACAAGTTCGACCCGGCCAAATCCGCCTACCCCGAGAACCCCGACGAACTGAAAATCGCTGAGGGCGTACCCCTCCATATTTGCAGGCATGCGCCTGGCGGGCATGTCCATTATTGCGCTCGAGCTGGGACGCTTGATCCTGTTGATCGACGTTCTTCCACTTGCGTTTGATGAGGTTGACTGTCTTTGGTTCGATGGAGATTTGATCATACGCTTCCGAGTCGGGTCTTTTTCAGCCAGAGTACCGATCAGCTGGCTGAACGACTGCTTGTCGAGTGTCATGCACTTGACTATTTCGGTTTTGGCGATGACGTTGGCGCTACGCAGACCGCTGTCGCTCTGCAGCGCTTTCTCGCCAAAGGATTCGCCTTTGCCCATCGTGCGCACGTATTTCTCTTTTGGCGAAGGGTCTTGAATGCTGTCAGAGTACTCCTGGCCAACCATCGTGATATCAACTTCACCGCTCATGATCATGTAGAAGGTGTCTCCGTTTTCTCCCTGCCTGATGATGTAATCCCCCATACGGAATGTTTCCTCTTCCACCGCGTCGACAATCTTTGCCAGCTTCTGAGATCCAAGCTCGCTCAGCAGAGGAACTTTTCGAATAGCCTGCAGAAAACCCAGCAAATATTTAAGCCGAGTTTTTTTAAACATGAAAACAATCACGGAGCTCAGTTTCATCATGAGGTACGAAAGCTTTGATTTTTTTCCGTGTGCGTCAGAATTTCATCACCGGAGGTGGAACAGGTAATGAAGGGGTCTCCTCTAAATGGCACATATTCCAGTGACGAACTTCAACAAAAGCAGCGGTTCGTAACAGGGTCCGCAGGGTACCCTAAGAGTTTTTAGTGAAAAATTTATGGTACCCAGAAGGAGGGGCAAAGTGTTTTCTTTCTTTTAGCCCTAGGGAAAGTGTTTTCCCTCTTGTAACAATCAGCCAACATATTGCTCCCAAAGCTAAAGGTATAGGGGTACCCGAGTTTGGACAGGTTAATAACCAATGAAGAAGCATGGAGATAACATGATAAACACCTACGAAACAAACAGTAGAACATTTTAACGGCAGACAAGGATGACAAATATATATACTGTATATATCTTGGCTACTACAAAAAATAATAAGTTGGTTTGTAAGTAAAACTCTAAAACTCGAAATTTTCCTTTCTTCTGCTGTGTCGTCCAACGGCCTAACTGTCTATAGTGACATCAGGCAAAAGTAATTCTTGAAAAGGGCAGCTTTAGCTATAAAAACTTTTTTATGTTGCAGTGAGGTTAAAGCAAAAACCTTAAAAAAGCACAAGCAACATGCTTAATTGCATACAGCAACAAGAATAATCCCCTCAAATATTTCAGTTATTGTGACGAAAATAACGGTGAAAGCAATTGAAGCAAGCATGTAGTCAAGTGTGTACGTGGACATGCGGCGTATCGTTTCCTAATTTATTTGAAAAATCCTTCATCCCAAAGTTGCCAATCCGAATTAAACCTTGCTAAAAAGTTACCGGTTTTATTTCAGAATTGTGGAATAGCAGTTCGGTCAAGCATTCAGTAACCATTACCAGAAATACTGAATACTTGGGCTCATGTACATCTCGAGGTTTTCGCTGATGGTTATTAACAAGACTTCAGAGCGTCTGCAACTTACAAAACTAGTAATAAGCGAATTTTTCGCGTCGTTAGAAGTCATCAGGAATTAAATACCCTCTCTCTCTCTGAAAAAGTTTCAATAAATATCTAAATTTTGAGGTGTTGCTTGGAGAGGTGTTAACAACACCCCAAAACCGCTAGAAATAAAGCGGGTTTTATCAAGTATATATATTTGCACTCGACTTAACTGCTTGTTTCCTAAAAATGTATTTTTTCCACATCTCGTACGAATACCAGCAGTGCATACCTTTACTGCTACATCCCCTGGAGTGAAGTAAGCTACATAATCCAGACGTTAAACATCCAATAACATCACCGACACCAGTAAGAACTAAGCAGAAGTAAACGTGCTGCATGCTTTTCGGTAGTTACTGTTACTGCATCCGAATTCTCTTCTCCTTCCAATTTCCGATTATTATTAAGATTAACGACGGACAGCGAAGCAAATACAACGGGGAGGTCAGGTGTGTTTTGAGCAGAACGTTAAATCCCTCACATCTTAAACTTCAAGCTTTCTAAGAAAGTTTATGTAATGATTTTATATATTTTTGATCGCTGCTGTCACTTTCTAATCTTCATTAAACATTCTTCAATTAGGCAGGTCGAGCACCTTAAAGATTGGGGAAAACGAAAGTCCATTAGCCTTACAAAAAGCAAACTTAGTGGAAAGTAGCCCAAAATGAGGTTTAAACTAAACCGTTCTTGAATATAAATTTATCCCGCAAAAATTACATCTCGGAATTGGGACGGTGAGAGCCATCCCGATAAACCAGTCAGCTATGGTCGCTAAAACCAATTGAAATAGGTCACTCTGTAGCAAAAAATCAGTCATATTATACGTTGACAGTTAAACAGGGTACATTTTTCGCCTGTTGTGCAGGCATCCTTGGATTCGTTATCGAATTAATTTAGGGAATCATAGGTCACTGCAGAAAAATGTCCTAGTTCAAGTTTGTTTGTTGCTTCCGCACAAATGTTCCTATTTTTTCTTGTTGTTCAAAGTCAAACGTTTCCATTTCTGGCATCCTGCAGCACTAGGGGACAACAGTTCGTCAGCAATTCCAACTCCGTGTAAAGTTTTATGCACGTAACATACGACTTTTGACGCCAGTCACACTTACGTTTGGAAATGTTAAGGAGACGTGCGGAAAGGAGTGCGAAGTTCCCCTACTGCAGCGTTGAAATATAAAAATTTGGGAAGTGGAGGATTGCATTTAGTACTTATCAGGACAAAAAAAACAATTCCCTGGTAATGGAAATGGAGTTTCGAGTGCATAAAAAGAAAAACATGGCAATCAGATGAATGTCAGATGAATAAAACGATTAGCTTGGGCACAATACATTCTTTGAAAATACAATGCTCTTTTTGCTTTTTGGTTGTATTTGACTGTACAACGATGTGGTACGCACAAAGGAGTAGTTTTCATGGTCTTCACTTTTCCAAGCACAATTAACTCAAATGTCTAGCGAATATCAGGCGATAAACGTATTCTTTCACTATTCGAATAGTGTCAAAAACCACAGCAAAGGATTTTTAAGGCATACGGATACCGTTCCCACTACCCCAAAACATCTTCCCGTACGCCTGTGGAAGTATTATATCTACCACAAGACTGCTTGTCAATGTCAATGGTGTATTGCTAAAAGTCGTTAAAATGTATGTTTAATCCTTTGATCGTTGCGTAAACAGTGACATCAGCGTAACACGCATAGCAGCTGACTTTGGACTGCACGAAAGAAGGTGTGTGAACTTTTGTCCAAATTCAGAAAGACATACGACATACACCGTGTCAGTATATCCGTAATGGCACCAGTTGCATAAAGAAGAAGCATATTTTAATCTGATTGATCCGTTCGTGTTTGGCGGCAAGAAAAACAGCCACACGCTTACCTAACTGAAAAGGCTATTCTATATTTTTTCCTGTATGCTGTTCGTGGACCGGAGTATATTCAACAAAAAGTATAAGATCAGGCATTGCAGTAATGGATCGAGAAAAGCTGTTAGTGCACTGCTCTTGAAAACAATACTGTATCAGTTTGAGGATTGGTCACAGTATCATTCGGCTGCACAATGGTATTAAAAAGAAAGCTCAACTGAATTGGAACTATCTGCTTGTTCCTTGAATTTACAATGCTTTTGCCAAATGCCACCTTGAGGTTTCTTCAAAACTTTTTTGCGTAGCCTCAAAAGCTTGACATGTCACACGTACTTCGAGGCCTAAATTAAATCAATCAATTTGCCCAAATTTTAATTATTCAGATTAAACTTCTGCTCCTCCAGTTTGAAACAAGATCTACAGTAGAGTTCAATAGTAACGGATTTCTATACATTTCCTCATCATCTCAACCAAAAACTTCAATGCGTGTCAAACAACACACATTTACTTTCAGAACGGCAACTGTCGAATTGCGCACAACTCTTGTTGCGTTTATATGAACTGCATACTTGATGCGGGGGTCGAAAAAGCGAAGTTAAAAACTGATAAACCACGGAAGAGTGGCAAAGAGTCCGGTTACCTCTTTTACTTCTGTTCTTTTGCTGTCATTTGTCCTTTTCATGACATTCTGAAAAGTCGATCTCTCAATCATCCACAGCTTTGTGGCAGTGCCAGCTTTGGCCGTGACTGTTGCCGTCCTCTTGCAATTGTACAGAATCGCAAGTTCACCGAATACAGAGCCTGCCTCGACGCTACTGATATAAGTCGAATTCTGCAAAAGAGTGAAGCATTGCCGTGGCAGAAACACCAATATGAAAACGTTTAACTTTGGTGGTGCGTCTTTCATGGGTTAAAAATTACTATGGTTTATAAATCAATGGTTTTAAAACTGTTGGTTATAGCCCAGTAATTGGCCACGGAAACATTTTCAGTGGGCCACAGAGGTATTTTTAGAAAAATATACATCCGAGGTGAATAAATAAGGGGGGCTGGGCAGCAAAATGCTCACTGGTAAAGTGTCCGCCTCTCAATTGGAAAGTTGGATATTCGATCCACAGTCACTAAGTGAATCGCCGAAGCGCTCCTTGGGCAAGAGCGTTCACCTCAACCTCCCCGGCAAGAAACAAAATTCAGGCTTCGACCTGCCGCCAATTGCCGTCACCAACATTAACAACAATGAAATGCAGCCATTTTACCTTTCATTTCTGAAGTTTAAAAACCGCTTATGCCCATTCAGTTCTGCTAAATTCAACAGGAACTTACATGACATGTTGAACCACCAGCTGTTTTTAATCAAATATGTGGGCGAGGAACAAAAAGTTTGAAAGTCACTGGTTTAGACAAATATTGGAAATGTCTTAGATTCTCGCGTCCGCGTATTCCACCCTTTGGATAACTACTAATCGGGGTCAGCATGGGTTTTGTTCCTGAACATTCCCACAGCTCTGCAAAGTAACAGAACACCGCCACTGCTCAGAACATTTTCCCTGCAATTCCAATATCAATTGTAATTGGAGTCAGTCTTGGCACACAACGCTCTTATTTTCACCTGGCTGACATCAAGGACACCTGTTTCAAGAATGTACAGGCGATCTCCATTTGTCCCTTCCTTGATAAAGACGTTATCGCTGAAATGGCATCTCTGCATGTAGTCTATCATCTCGTTTACCTGATCGTCGTCTAAATGTTTTAAGAAGTCGTTGTTGATGATAGCCTGCATATTTAAAAATACAATGCTACGCAATATTTACATACTACAAGCTGAACGCTTTTAGAGAGTCTGCTGGTAAAAAACAAATTCGCTTCTAGCCATAAGATGACGCGTTCACCAAATTAAACTCCGCAAAAGATAACTGTGCTAAACTAACCAAATCACCGAGTCATTTCCGCAACCACACGCTTTTACTTTTTTGAGAAAGTTGCGCTGTTCAGGAGTCTTCTCATGCTTTTTCAAATTGGCAGGCGCTTCTGTTTTTGTTCCTCCTACGGCTTTTCTTCTGTCTTTTGCCGTTTGTAGCTCTTGCTGCAAGAAACGGTATACAAGCAGGCAGAAAAAACTAACGCACCACACATATCATGCAGTGCAGTCACCGGCGTGTTGCATGTTGAATAGAGCATACAGTTGTTTAAACGCTTGCATATAGACGACTGTACGTGAGGAAGTCATGTCTAAGCAAAAAATTGACCTCTCATCATATTTGTGACTGGCAAGCCAGCAAAAACCAATGTACGCGTTCGCGTTCATGGGCGTCCGCAGGGGGGAAAAACAGGCATTTGTCCCCCTTGGAAATTGGGTCTGAGAACCAAAAATTTCTAGAACACCTGAAGTCAGCAGTTTAATTCCAATTAATTGATTTGATTCTTGAAAATGACACAGTATATTTTCCCGTATGACACTCACATTGCACAAGAGCCAGGTTCACTGGTGTCATGCAGTGGTGAGCTTGCCGGTTCACTCATGTCCGCTCCTTTGCCTGCAGAGTCAGGTTGCTGAAACTTGCGAGCAGGTTGTTCTACTGTTGTTATTTATTGCGTAACAATACCATGGCAACGAAACTTTAAATGTTCTTTTCAAGTTGCAGTAATACGCGTTTTGCCGCATGTGACTGTTGAATGCAGACATCTTTGGCAGGTGCAGTAATGCTGCGAGACAGTAACTGCTGGTAGCGGTAAGGCATGTAACAGTTTTGTCCTGTGTGATTAGTGAAAAAGAAGCATTGCTGCGCCAACGAAGCGTAATTTTTGTGACTGTTGCCGTAAAAAAGCGTAATTTTGTGACTGTTTGACTGTGGGACATTTTCTTTATGATGTAGAAAGGGTAAAGCGTATTGTCAACGTCCATTTGCATTGCATCGTCAGCAACCTGAAAAGAAGAAAATGTCGATGTTGCCTACCTGGAGCAATTTCTGCCGTCGCCCATGTACACGTCTTTTGTAATTGTTTGTTATTATTATATTATATTTGAACATTATTATTACTCGAAAGTGACTGATAAAAAACCCTAGATGTCCAAGGACGAAGAATTGAAAAAAGGCAGCTCTATTGTAAGCATTTCCCACTTTCATTTTAAAATAAGAAACACTTGTTTCGAATATCTTTTGCATAATTTAAGATAAGATTCAAATTGGCTTTTACTGCTAATTGTTTTTCAAGAATAGACGTAGAGTAAATTTCAGTGGGTGTCTATTGTGAAAACGTTGCATGTAATAAAATGATTTTTATTTGCAAAATGTATCCCATAGTTTGGAAGACAAAGCTTTTAACAAGCTAAGAAAACTGGGAATGGCTTAAAATGATATGCCATGGTTGATTTCGAATAAACACATTTTTCTCTACAAAACGTTTCTCAGCTGAAGAATTCCTGTAAGTTTTCGTTGGTTTGATGGTTTAATGATATTTAAAAAAATTAGTAGACATAATTGTCACAATGGCTTTCAAATCATGCACCATATGAGATCAAACACATTTTATAATATTTCATTTTCGTTCATTTTCATGCCCGCTTTTCCTCTCGGGAGGGTCGCGGCGACAGCAGCCCCAGGAAGACTCAAAAACCCTTACGGTCAACAGCAATTATCAGGTAATTCTGCTGGAGCCTGGATCCAAGACGGGATTTTATAAAAGTTTGAGTTTCAAACTATAATCCCCACCGCAAAATGTGATGGTCTGCAGGTGTGGATTTTTGAAGGTGTAGGAAAGTTCCGAAGGTTTCTAATATCGTCAAACCCATGTTCAAAGACTCAAACTTCATTTCACAACTGAAAGCAGCCTGCAAGTAATTTAAGAACAAAATTGTTCATATTGGCCTTTCGAAAAGAAATTTAAAAACTTTTTAATAAAGAGCCTTGATCTAAATAAACATTTTCGTTTCATTTCAGCGTAGGCAAACGTTTTGATTCGCCGGCCGCATTGCCCTATATTCCAAAATACTGTTTATATAAACTAATGAGTGTGACAAAATTAATTGCCTTCGTTGGTACAATTTGGACAAGCCAGCAGGTTGGTTGAGGTCAGGATGATTTAGGTCGTATGGCTTGCAGGTCGTGTTTACCCATGCCTGGTACAGAATATAACCGAAAAGTGCTGTTAAATCTTCATTAAAAAAATTCTTGAAAGGAATTTAGCGTATGTGCGGGCTTAAAGTCACCTAAGTCTGCAAATGTCACCTGACATCTATAAAATGGCGTGTTCAAAATTGTCAGCTTCGAGATTGAACGTAAGAAGAAATGGAATTTGTGCGTCAAGTGTTGCACATGATCGCCGTTATGACAATGGGACGCAAACTACACTCCCCGAGCGAAGTTTGCGCTCGTCGACCTTGAACAAACGCGGTTGTTAGGCGTGAGAGGTGTCAAGCATGCTCGCGCAAACTAAAATTGTAAACGTGACAACCAATATTGACCAACGTATGTCCGCTGTTAAGCTGATCGCATTACACAATATACGTGTCAACTTTACTCATCTTGTAACCAGGAAACCCATCTTTGGATGCGTATGCGTAAGCCTGCTTATTGCTCTGCAAATATCTCGTTCGGATTTCATTTTGGCATTTATAAATTTCATTTCAACAATTTCACTCTGACATATCTCCTACTTCTGCTTCAGATATCTTGCATGTATCCTATAAATCATTTCTGAACTTTTCAACTCATGTTAGATCAGAGAGCAGCAGGCTTTCATTATAAGTATATCGCGCTGCAATTCAAGAATGAAATTTATTTCTTTGACTGTACATGGTCCAGAAGATTAGAATTCAAATCCATATTGTGGCAACATGTAACGGTGTTGCATGCCGTTTCGTAGAAGTACGCACAAAATTTGTCCAATTTTACGAGAACGTGCTTGTCTGTGGCACATGTCATTTCACTCGCGACGCAAAACAGATTGCTAAGGCAATTTAGTACGACAAAGTAAATAAATCATTTATTGCCTTAAACAGAACAAACGTTCAGAACTTTTAAAGATATGGCTAAACAAATTTGCTACGTATGAGGCTAATACGTTGCTTCGTCCCTTCAACCGATACCGGGCATTTTATGTAATAGTGTGGTTCCTGCAATTGCCTGTGCTAAAACTCATGTTATAGTAGGTCGTGGCTTGTTCAGCTGAATGCGTAAAGCGGAATTAGATTAATTTATAAAAATGGTCACTTGTTTTGCAAAACGCCCGGCGTTTCCACAATTAAATGAAAAGAAACTTCATGAAACCTTATCTGAATGACAGTTTTAAGAAAGTTGTCGACAAGCTGAATATTGTGACATACAGAAACTGTCAAGTGTCTTGGTTGGAGGAAAAATATACAAAGAGCACAAATCACAATTTTTTATGGGAAAAAACAGGCAAATAACTATTTAGCCGAAGCCCTTTAAGGTTCTTTTTTCAGGCAATGCCCATGTAACAGTCTTACACTTACTGAACTGGTCAATGCAATCAGGAAAATATCTTTGCGGGTTTTAACTACCCAGTAAAAATGAAATGTTCTTACTTACGTTTTGCGGTTGAACAGATTTTAAGATTTCCTTAAGGCGCTGGATTTCCTCATCTTTCTCCACCATAAGTCTTTGGAAATCGCGGCTAGTGGCTTCCACACTCTGTTAACAGCCCTTATGTCAAGATAATGTTATGGTTTAAATGAAAAATAGGCAATTCCCAGTAAATGTATCTTATGAAACCAAAACGAAAAGTCAAAAAGTATAACTGGGATTGATGTATAAAAGGTAAGCACTCGCGCAAGATATATGGTTGGATGTCAACCTGTGTTTGAGATTGAAATGAACGCGAGAGGAACCAAAACGAAAAACGATGTAGCATTGTTTATATGGATGCGAAGCGTAAAAATGCAAGTTGGGAAACTTGTTACAAAATAAAACAAATGAACTAAATGCTTCTGTCGACTTTAACAAAATATATATATTGACCAAGAGCTTTAAATATCCCAAACAAATAACATGGCAAACGGATCTTAATAGCACGACCAACTGCACATTCCACGTCAGGCACTTTTGGTGTCAGGCATACAAAGAAGTGGTGGCTTTTCTTCCCGAGAAGCAAAAGTAAAACACAAAGGGAAACACTGCGAGTCAAAAATGAAAGCAACAAGTATATGACTATACGTTTTGAACTCAAAAAAGCATGCAATGAAATTAGTAATGTTCTTCGCAACAGGAACTTTTGGAGTTCACCACAAACTAACTAAAAATGTCTACAAAGTGTTTAATGTCACTTAGCAGTTACTTAGTTTTTTAAAATATTCTATACACAATACATGACCGGCACAACAGCACAATATCAAAATATCGAAAAAGCGTTTTTGATTGATGACATGTCAACATTTGTCCGGTGCAGCAGAAAAAGAGTGCACACATGAAGTCACACATTTGAAGCTCCAGCAAGCATTCTACGTACTATTTTTCCCACAACCGCTTTTTTCGTAAAGAAGGCAACGCCAAATACCACAACTCGCACAACTGTTGTACAAACTTTAGGCTACACTGTTCGCTCCAAGTCTCATATTTGTGATGCGATATCACAATGTGTTCTTTCATCCAACGCTAGGAACGAGTTTAAATAAGGGAAAAACGTCTTCAAATCTTGTCGCAATCAGCAAAATTACAAAACAATGAAATAAATCAAATTCACATGCAACAAATAATAAGGGTGACGTTTGAGTGAGTTCTAACCAAGACCTTAGATCCATATTCCAAACCCTACATGCACTTTTTAAAAAGGCTCACGATTTTTAGAGTTCCTTGTACGGAACAGATTTCTTAATGAATCTTCATGTACATTTTTGTACGTGCAGTATCTATCGAAAGAAATTCTACCACAACAGTGAATCAGTTTACCGCATATAGATTTCTCCCACTGAGTAAGCATCTTCAGTTGTTCTTTATTTTGAAGTTCAAATGTCTTTCCGTTTCCTCGGAACGTTGAAAGGATAACATTATATTTAACAGCACAATGTGTTTTTTTGTAGATAGACAATTACTTTAACATGAAGTTATTCTCTAACGTTGTTCCCTATAACTAAACTATCCTTTCACTGAAAAAATTAAATCAGGCAATTTTGACACTTAAAGAACACTCGAAAGCACAAAATCAAGCAAAAAGTCAGCGGTTTTATTTCAACTGTGCACACATTGCATCAGGCACAACTGCCGTGTTTTTAATATTGATGTAATCAATACCGACTACTATACCTTTTCATGAAAAGAATCTTCGATGGGCATTTAATCAAAATTTTTCTATCTACACTTGGTCAACATTAAGTTTTTGAACACCGACGGGCTCACAAAAGAGAAAGAAAAAAATTGTGATTATAATTTATGCAGCATAAGTTTGTCTCAAACATGAAAGGGCACAGAAGATGATTTGTCATTCACAACCGAACGTTTTTTCATTTTCAAAAACATGATGGTTCAAAACATGATGGTTCAAAACATGATAGTTAAAATGAAATGAATCACATGCAGCTTTCTTGGCGTCTGTTGCTTTCCAAAAAGTTCTTTTCGAACGCTGTGATATTAAAAGCAGTTAGTATGGTAAACTTCATGACGATTGGTTGACCGTGAAAAACAAAAGCAATTGTGATCGCGGCGCTGGTCGGCATGACAAGGAGCGCAAACCTGTTCCCGGTTCAGGGAGAAGGCTTTTTAATTGCGTAACGGCGAGTTATGCACTCAGGAATAATCTTTACATTTTTTCCATCCAAATCTTGTTTCGCCGACGTAAAAAATCGAAGTGCAGTTAGGCCAGCGCTTGTCAGCATCACAAGGAAAACGTGGCTTTGGTTCTCTTGGCGCGAGGCGGTCGATAACCTTTGGTTCTGCTGGGTTCCAACGGTAAATACGAATAATTTCTTGCTTCAACTCACGCTTTGGCTGAAGATCGATTCTCATTGTAGTGGCGCAACCCTCATCACACGTGAAAGGCGTGCGTTACGACCTTGTTTGATTAGCCCGGCTGGGTTAATTTGCTACCTGTCTTAAAGTACCTTGCATTTTTAAGAAGTGAATGCTGTTTGTTAGTGCGTCCCACTTCGCTGGGAAAAATATTTCAATGCTCTTATAACAGCTTGCAGCAGTTAACTTTTACACAACTTGGCCCGCAAACGAGTCTGATCAAGGTGCATATGTTTTGTTAAAATGCTATCTAACGTCGCTTTTACTCTGGAAAATTATACAGGTCTTCTTAACAAAATCTCTTATTTTCACGAAGGTTTTCATTTCTCCATATATTTTCAGTTTTTTCGTTCACATACTCAAGACTTTGCCACACCTCCTAAGATAAATCAAAAACTTTGAGCAATGCGCTGTGCTTACGTCACGAACCGCTGTCTCTTCGGCTTACGACATCTTGATATAATTTTGAGAGCATAGAAAAAAATGAAAATAAAAGAAACGCAACGTTTCCGTGCAGGAAGAAGTTGGTGCACGCAAACGCATTCGGTTTAGACTTGAAAAAATGCAGAGTGGTCTCATGCTTCTTACATTAAAAACTTGTTTGATTTTGAAATGCAAGTTGACACGACCAGCGACAACAAAGCATCATTACTGAACTTGGGGTTATGAAAATGAAACTGCCAAAATTTCTTAAAGCGGCGAAATGTTGTGGTTTCAAGTATGGCGTCATTCAGATATGTGACGATGTAGCAAAATGGATTTTCAGCTTCGACAGCCGCAGTCGAAGAGCACGATACATCTAAAAATTTCTTAGCAAACGACAGGTGTGGCACTTGTCGTGCCCATGGCTCATGCGCTTTTACGAAGTTAACTAAGAAGCAATGTGTGGCGCGAGTAAAAAAATGAGTATGTGCTGAAGATGATCGACTCTTTCTGCTGACAGCATTCAAATCTTGATGATGACCGAACACAATAGAGGAATTAGTCGTTTCTTGACATCTGACGAAAGTCAATATTTGTGCTCTTTCTAATGTCACGGAAGTTATTGCTGAAACGACTTTTCAATCTCAGCTTTCGCTAACTGATGAAACAGGCTAAAAGAAACTTTTGTAAATGGCATTGCTTGTGTGGGGAGCTTATCACAAACCTTCTGCGTAAAGTGAAACGCACAAACTTTGAAAGTATGACTAATTAGCCAATTTATGGCAGAAAAAATGGTGCGATAAATCACAGCCTGTGCAAGTTCCACACCCAACGTGCAAGGTGAACATTGTGTTTGACTGAGATGTACCAATATACAAATTTTGTACAGAGTGGTGAACGATCTAAGTTTACTCAAATGAGTGTGTTTTAAACGCACTGCTGCAACTTTTGAAGGAGCAAGGATTGATCTTGCAACCAAGACCTGATCCTTCTTGAGATTGTAACAAACTTTTCAACCTTAATATCAGACTTTTTGAAAAATGTATGCATCACGTTTTCTAGAAATCGTTCTATTGGGTGAACAAATTGACTGCTGGAAAGCAGTTGATATTTCTCTATCAAAGTTTTTTAGCCAAAATAATAAGACCGACCAATTACAGGCCATACCAATGCTAAAAAGGCAACTCACTTCTGCAAATCTCAATCTACCGGTACATCTCCATGGGCGACTAATTTATCGCAACACAGCGTCGTACCTCTCTATTGCTTCTCTCCTCCTCCTGTTGGAGTTCAGTCTGGGCCAACTGATCCTTGACGGACTGAGGCAAGATTTGTCACGTTAACAGGTCTCTAGACGCTACGGAGATAAGAATCATCCCTATGGAGGGTAAGACATTGTGGTGGAAAGCCACATCAATGCTTAGTATGTTTTCGGAGTGTACTTTTGAATGTTAGTAAACGTTAGTTGCGACAGGTATAGTATAGGCCATTGTCAAAGGACCCGTAAGGGCGTCTGGTGGAAATTGAAACTAATTTTGTCACAGTGTAATGGTAGCAACTTAAATTTATAGAAATTTAGCAACCCACTGATCAGTTTGATCTAGCGTCCATAAGTAAGTAGCTGCAACTTTGGCAATCCCAATCAGAGTTGTAACGGGCCACATTTAAGCCTGAACCCGGCCCGAACCCAACATTTATTTTTAAGCCCGATATAGGCCGAAAGCCAAATTTACCGAGTGAGCCAAGACATGCCCAACTGCGGTGTATTGGTGGCGTACCAAAATAAATATGACTACATAATTCACAATTAATTATTTTTGTTGAAGGTTTAATCAACTCGTCGCAACGATCAAAGCCGCTTAACATTAAACGTCACACAAGGTCATTAAATAAAAAGCTTCCTTCAGGCTAACTAGCAACTGGAACGAGAGACTATTATAGTAAGATCTCGCATATACGTCCCTCCACGCATAAGAGGCAGTAGCAAGTTTTGGCGATACTTCTGGGAAAAAGATTCGTTTGTAATTCGCATTTAGATTTTTTCTGAAGCGGTATCCAAACACGCTGTTTGTCATTTTAACACTTCAAAGAAATCATAATCCTTGCCTGGTGCTAAACCTAGCGAAATCGTTTGTTTAACAAGTCAAGAATCGCGTGAGTGATGTTTTCGACCCAACTCGATCTTGCGCTAATTTTCGCACCACTCTCCTCTACTCAAAAAGCGTGCGAGACTAATCCGAGCAGAGAAAAAAAGAATGCCGCTGTGTTTGCAGTACTAGAATTAGCTGAAGAAAAATCACAATCATTTCACTCACAGAAGTGAACGCGGTGTGCACAACAAATCTACGTCACGAACGAAAAAAATCGTTACTCTGAATATTATTTTAAAAATGTGTATGCGGATTCGAACTTGACAAACTTAAGACCGAACCCGGCCCGACATACATCTCTGATCTCAATAGATTCTTTCACGACACCCACTGAAAAAAATTTATTTCTCCAAAGTGAAAGCATGTGCTGGTTGCTCAGTTAATCCGCAAGGTTTTGGCCGCATTTTTGAAAATAGGCTCATATTCGTAGCCACTGCTTGGGCGGGAACGATAAAGCCGCAACTTAACAGGAAATGCACCACCTAAGCCTCATCAAGTGCTGTAGTGTGAAAATTTTTGAATGCGGTGCGCTGGTGACTTTAATGTGACGTGCAAAAGAGGTTTTGCTTTCACTCATCAGCGACACATCTTGTTTGATTGTTTCCTTAGCAACCATATATAAAACTTCTTTAACCATTTAACGCAACATATCGTTTGCCATAAAATAATTGTTCGTTTTGATTTATATCATTTACTGCCACATATTTTTTCCTACCACTCCAACCAGTCACTTAATTCTTTTCATTCATCAAAACTTCAGACATCTTTTTTATCTCCTACTTGGCCACCAGAAATACAAAAATCACAGTAATTTGGACAAAAAAATCAACACCTATGAATGACATTCCAACCAAATTTTGTAAACTGGCTGGTACAACTGTTTCCAATTTCTTACCAGAACTTTTTAATTTGTGCATCATTGAAAGCGAGTACCTTTATGAGTTAAAGATTGCACAAATTCAGAATCAAAGGAATGTTGTTTCAAATTATCGACCGATATCTATATCACCGCCAGTTAATAAGATGTTTGAAAAGACTTATTCTAAAACTTCTTTAATCTGGGCTTATTTTGAGACAAACAAATTATTATTTCCAAGCCAATTATGGATTTAGAGAAGGGACATCCACGGAATTAGCTTTAAACGAAATATATCAACACCACTTCCACAATTTAGATCAGCGGTTGGTAACATGTTCAAAATTTCTAGATCTCTCCAAAGCATTTGATATAGTGAACCATCAAAAACTTTTAGTTATTTAGAAAAACAATACGGTATTAGAGGATTGCCATTGAAATTACTCGGAAACTACTCAGATAATCGAGCACATTTTGTAGGAACTGAGGTATTCAATCGCAAAGATATATTGAAACATGTGGTGTGACACAAAGCTCAACTTTGTCTTATTTTATATGAATTATAACTCACATGTTTCAAATTTTAAATCAACTTTATTTGCGAATGACAAAGTTCTTTCTGTTGCAGCAAAATCAGACTTCGATATAAAAAAGGCAAACCAAGAAATAAGTAATATCGATAACTGGTTTTCACGTAACAAACAATTTCTAATTTACAATAAAACCCATTACATGCTCTTTACAAAAATTCCTCTGGAATTTGACATATACATTAACATTTAAAAAACATGGTATATCCAAAGTTGCGAATGTTGAATACTGGGGAGGAGTGCCAGACAACAAGTTACCCGGACATTACACACAGCCCAAGTAAAGAAACAAATATTCAAAGACTGTTGGACTCTTTCGAGGCTTAGACATGGCCGTCCAACAAATTCCTTTGTCTTTATCTATTCTCATTTTCAGCATTTAATACAGTAGCTAGCTGGGATCACCCTTGCCATACCTTCTAACCAATACAAACAATTCAAATTTAGTCCACATAGAGGGAATGTTGAAAAACTATATGCAGGGCTTGAGATTTACACTTTCTAATGACAGTTACAAGCTGCAAATAGTTAAAATGATGCACCACATGGCTGTCTTCCATCAGCAATTAATAAGCTATTCATTAAGTTGGACAATATACATTCTTGTAATATTAGACCATAGGTTCTTAACCTATGGGTAATTACCCACATGTGGGTAATTAGCTCAATCAAAATATTTTGAATTATACATGAAACAAACAATGTTGCAGGTGCTCTTCTCTTTTTTAAGCTCTGTTATCGTAATTCGTTTTCATTTTAGCTTTTTATGATTCCTTCTGGCAATCTAGTATCTTCAGACTTGTTTCCACACAGTGATATTTATTGTCTCGTGCTGTAACCAAATTTTTGTGACGTAACAGTTAGATTTTTCGTGCTGCTATGCTGGCTAGTTCTGTGTGCTAGCATAGCCGAATGTATAGTTAGTTAGTGTGCTATATTTTAAGTTAAATTTTCAATTGCAGAAAAAAGAATGACTAAGGCTAAGAGAAAATATAGCGATACTTTTCACGGATCTGGATTCACTTTCACAGAGAGAGGTGATGACCAGTTGCCCCAATGTGTCGTTTGTTGCAAGGTGTCGACGCAAACATACTGGGGCTACGAGATAAGATTGCTGATTTTATTGCAAAGTTTAAACTCTGGAAAACAAAAATACAATCTGGGCAGAGACTAGCAGTGTTTCCAATGATGAATAAAAATGAGTGAGATCAACGGTATCGACAGCATTGTTCAACGTGAAGCTGTTGATCACTTCAACAGTTTGATTGAGGAATTTCGTCGTTAATTTCCCGGTGTAGAACACGACACACGTATGATGGCATTAACAAGGAACCCTTTCAGAGTTTGTTAAAGATTTTCCAAGTGAACAAAATGATGATGAAGGTATTCAAGAAGAGTTGGATATGATTCATGATTCATGATTGAACTGTGAAGGCTTCCTTTGAAGATGAAAGCTTGGAAAAATTCTGGGGAATGATGGAGAAAGCATATCCAAAAGTTGCAGAAAAGCCACTAACATTGTTGAATGTGTTCCCCTCTGCTTATCTCTGTGAGTCAGCATTATCAAGTGTTGTTGCTGATAAAAGCAAAAGCTCGAAACAGATCGTTAGATCTGGACTCATATTTGCGTTGGGCTATCTCCGAAATCGCACCCCGTATATTAGGTACCCTGAGAGTAACACAGCCATGTTATTGATATGCTTGTAACAAGTTTTTGTACCACTTATTACGACGTTGTTGTACTGCATCCCAGATGTACATTTAAGATCACTGTATTACTGCATTATCTGTGGCCTGGCAATTGCTCTCCCAAATAAATATGAATGAATGAACTTCAGCTGATACGAAATGATGTTTAAAATGAGTTTTGCATAAATGAATGCTGCCCCCACAAAAAGTGATACCACTTGCTTTCTAACTTGATGTTAAACGATATCAGTGGCGTAGCCAGCCCAAAAATTTTGGGGGGGCCAAAATGTTTGATTTTAGGCGAATAACACTATTTTGTTTGGAAAAACGCCTCTCAAAGCACCAAATGACTATTTTCCAAAAATTTGGGGGGCATGGCCCCTTTGGCCCCCCCTGGCTACGCCTATGAACGATATTCTAGTGCTTTGCATTTCGAGGTCCTTACCTTCAGGCTGTTTGTTGCTTCGTTGGCGATTCTTTGCCATCGTTCAACCTTTGTCCGCAAGTCTTCAATGATTTCTTCTTTTTGTGCAACAGTCCCGTCATGGTTGACAAAAGCCGTCGGGGGCTTTGTGGACTTATAGTTTCCATTTTGAGTAGACAAATTAATGTTTTCATTTGCCTTCTTGAAAGGCCAGCAGCACACAGGCATGTCCAATCTCATACAAAAGATTAGCCAAACATTCCACTGTTTACGTTCCTACTTCACATTTTAGTGCGGAACAACTGCATGGGAAATACAACACTTTTCATGTTTACGTTTACTGTAAACATTAGTTTAGCTCCGAATGACGTCACACCTTGCTGTATGACTAAAAGCCAAGCAAATATCTGTAGTAAAACTTGCGATATATACCGTGCAGCAGGGGTATCAAACCCAAATACCCAGTGGGCCGAAATTAAAAATTTGGACAAAGTCGCGGTCGACATTGATATTTATTGAAAAAAGCTTCCTCCAGATGTAAAAATGGACCTTTTCGTACACAACAATACAGGACCTTGTCCTGATATATGCGCCGAGGCACGATTAGAGCATTCTGGGATTTGAAGTTTCAGTGGTACATGCTCTACAATACCTACGGGCCAGATCTAGTAATCATTTGGTATTGCTTCGCGGACCAAATGTGGCCCTCGCGCGAGAGTTTAACACCATGCTCTACAGCAGGGGTGGGCAAACTACGCAAGCCGGCCGCTTGCGGCCAGCAGGCAACCACACCTATACACAGGGGCGCAGCCAGGATTTTTCTAAGGGGGGGGGGGCTGAAATTATGGAAGCAAAAGCTATGAAAAGGAAAAATTGCTTGTGATAAGAATAGCCAGGAAAGTGGATAAACAGTTGACTGTACTCACCACGAAACCTGGGGTCCTTCCAACTAAACTGCCATCTTGCTTCTCTGATATTCTTTCATGACGACCGTAAAACTCAACCACCTTGATTACATGTCTCAGCCGAGTTTTGCTTTGATCTATGATTTTTTTCTACTGTCGG
>Ga0210059_1005905_pt1 | contig 19673 bp, 14 predicted proteins | sample Ectturendosymbi2_FD_188042 | JGI IMG/M metagenome (GOLD analysis project Ga0210059, IMG submission 188042) | Ecteinascidia turbinata endosymbiont from Florida, USA - Sample 2 (SPAdes) (version 2) | ecosystem: Host-associated > Tunicates > Ascidians > Unclassified | place: Key West, Florida... | reverse complement strand
CGGTCGTCCGAAACCTTTCAACGTGATTTTACAGTGAAATTCTATTAATTTGCCCCTCATCTTTCCTGGAAGCAAATGTTGCCGATGTTCTAAAGGAAGCTGGCAAGGTGAATTCGCACCTAGGGGCTGAAAAACTATTGAACCACGGGCAGCGACGCATCGATACCTTAAATCGTATGGAGACCGCAAAATAAAACACAATGATCCATGTTAGTTGAATTCTCTGGGATGTCTGAGCGAAGCCACAGCGGTCCCTGCTACCAAAACCCCTGTTTTACCAACAAGGCCGCGATATTCATAGTTTGGATTACGCGCCGCATGCACCACATTGAAAAGGGGTTAAAGCTGGTTTCATGCGTTTCACACCTGCTTTCAGTTTCGAAGGACTCGTTGAAAGATCGTTCTCGACTATGTCTTAATAATGGTTATCATTTCAGGCACCTGTTTTCGAGCTGAGCGATGTTAACCACCGGATGTTCAAATTTTACTGCATACGCATATAGGAAACAAACATGAGATTATTGCCGATGTGCTGCAAAGTACCCATTTGTCACAACCTTTGCGTGCGATTGGTTGTTGAGTCGGAGAGGTCTGCGCTATATACTTCAAATACACAAATTATCAGATAGAGTTGCATGAAGCGCACAGTTTTGACTCGTTTCATTTAAATACAATTCTAACAACAAAACAGCAAGACACGGTTTTCAAATGCCAGCAGTGTCGCACAGAAAGTAAGCAGTTCGCGAGAAGAAAACGACGTGATTTTTCACATTTATTTAATCAGTATCAAAAGCAGCCGTCTCTTTTCGTTCCACGGTGAGTTGAATAGCTGGATACCAGCCAAAGGAGACCAACCCAAACTTGTGGAAAGGCTGTGGTTAGATTCGACTCCTAAAACGAGCCATTCGCATGCACGGCATGACACACGGTTGCGATTGTGGTGGTTCGCCATATCAAATTCATTCACAGCAACAGCTACAAATAACACCAACGCGTTGTGATACGAAGGAGTTCAAGCCATAAAAAAGCTTAACCCATTTCGTCTTTCTCACGTCGCAGCACGTCAACCACGGCGTGTACTTGCATCTTGTTGTGACGGTGCAGAAAAAGGACGTCTTCAGTAAGTCGGCAAGCAAAAAACAGTGAAGTTATCTGACCGCAATTACAGCTCCTTTCATTTGCAACGGTTGAGGTAAGATGAGCGCTTCGTTTGCGTTGATGCTACCGGTAAGAGATGTTTGCAGCGCTGCGTAACAAGGTGATCAACGCATAATTATTAAAAACTGCTTTCTCCTTGGTCGAAAAGTTTTTAGCAGCACCGTCTGTGAACCAACGTTAAATTCAAGGGACAATTCTAACAACAACAACGAAGTGATTTGGTTTCGCAATAGAAGTCTCAGAAAGAGAAAAATTTTGCTTTATACGTCCGCAGTCAGACAAACAAAGAAACGAATAAGGTGCGGCTAGTTCTTTTGGAAAAGAATGTGCTAAGAACACAGCTTCGATATTTTGAAAAAAACAAATCCGCAACTCCACTGCGGTAAGAAAACTTTGCTAATCTTACAGTTGTTACGGCGAGTTTACAAACTTCCTCGTCAACAGAAATCTTTCAAACAAATCCTGCGAATGCGGATGAAACATCATCGACTACACGTTCTCAATCTTTTCTTGTTTTGCTAGCTCTAAACATGAAAATTTTACATCCAACTCGACAAAAACCCTCGCACAAACGGTACGATCGAATTCAAGATGTCGAATGACCTTCCGTGAAATCATAATGTGGCCAACGATCACAAAACAAGATTTTAAACGCTTAAGAACGTGGCATAGTACAAATATCGCAGCGTGTCCTGTTCATTTCAAACCAATATTGAAACGACTTTTGACAATAAAACGTATTGATTGCTTAAAATGCCTGAAATAAATCACAGACCATTCCAAATAATTATTTTTGTGGATAAGAATTTAGGGCCATCTGCCCTACTCAGAAAGTGCAAAAAAGCATCTCAATCGTCCGCAAGTTTTATCGCAATCGGTCAAGTAAAATCGGTATTGTCATGCTTCTTGCTTTCACTTCAAAATCAAACATGCGTTTCCCGCTTTTTAATCAAAATTAGATTCTTTTGCACTGAGCCACTACAAGAGCGAAATGACTATCTTCACATGAGCGAGCATACCTGATCAAACGTTGCGTCAAGTTGCAGGTCACAATCCAGTTCGTGATGTCCCTGACCTCCTTGCTGCCCCAAATAACGTGCCGAGCAATTTGGCCATAGGTCGTCTCTAAAATGGCCATTTCCTTTAACGACCTTTGTGGCATCGCATCCCAATCGGGAATCTTGCTGCAAAATATGTTAAGCTGTGTCAAATTTCATGCTTCAAAATGTTTAAAATGTTCCATGCAGTTTGCTACAGTGGTCAAAATTATGCTGTAATATAGCATGACAATGTAATGAGGTCCTGCGCACACGCACTGGCATGGACTAAAAAGTATGGATTTTATGAGCCATGGCTGTTGCAGTAAAATCCTACCTCACATATTTAATCAATATAGATGTGAAGTTTTGTGTTTATTCGAAAGTGCTGTAATGATTTGGATGCACGCTTACTTGTTTTCTTTGTACGAAGCAACTTTTAAAGTTTAGAAGGTTTATTTACGCTACTTCTTTATTTCATCTAAAAAAAACTTTTAGGTAGTGGTTTTGCTTACAAGAAGCAGTTTAGAGTCTGGAACATGTCATGATGAATTCCACCGTTGAGCAGTATTGGTTATACTTATTGCGGTGTTCAAAAGCGTTGCGATATCGTGCATGCACGGACGCAAATATAGTAACCGACAAAAGTCGCGTGTTTGCGTTTCACAAGCAACTTACCTTGTTTCAACTCCTACTGGCGCAGCGCTTACACGAGAAACATCCAATTTATTACTCGATATAAATATTAGCAGAAAGCACAACTGCAGCGATCTGTGACAGAAAATTGCTAGCGCGGTGTAGAGCTGTGTTTTAGCACCAGTCATTGAACTGACTTTCAAACAGATGGCCCCTTTACCGAGACCCTCAACACCCATGTCATGTACCACCGATCTTCCAAACAAAGCGTAGATCTCGTGTTTACGCATTTACGTTTTATTATTCGATTCGTCGCGCTAGGTGGGGAAGTCTGTGAAGGCCTCAGCTTGTGACCCACTGTGGGAACACAGGCCAGAAAACCTTCCAAATAAAAAGCCAAGAATGGCCATCGCTATTTAAATAAAAATATCGCATTTAAACGAATAAAAATATTGCTTGCACTTAAGCGAATCTGAGATTAAGTTGTGGTTACCTTGTGTACAAGTGCATGGTATAATGGTCTGTCCAATCGAAAATATCGCGGTAAAGGAAATCAAGCTCATCCCAGTTTGGCCTCACCATTTTTCGTGTCACGACATGAATTTTCGAAGGAAAAAGTTGCCACAATGTCCACGGCACCAAGCAGGAATTCAAAGCCCACCTGCAGACATACAAAATTCGTTCATAAGTTTGCCTCAGCTCAAACCGGCAAGGTCATAATTTAAATGAGAAGCTGGAAGCTGCATCTTCGACAACGCAAAGCAGCGTTCACTGAAGCTGCTTGAGACGATCGCCTAGTTTTTGCGAAGTAACAGCATACAAAGCCAAAGAGCACGCCAAGAAGTGGTTTGTGCAAACAAACTCGCCCAAACTCGCCTTTCTCAAGCCACTGATCAGGGTTGCCAGGTCCTGATTTAACAAAAAATGCCAAATAGCTTCAAAACATGCCAAACAGTCTGAAACAGGCCAATGGTTGTCAGTTTTGAATTACCTGGACGTTGCTATGGAACCAAACGTAGATTTATTGCAAATAAATAAACAAAAATTTGTTAATCTCCAAAAGTACGGTACCATCTCCTATACAGAATTCCAAACAAAAATACATATCAGTGTTTGAACCAATAAAATTCAGGTTATGATAACACAAATATGCACCATGCCATAGTTTAATTACTTACGAATTCCACAAACGTCTATCAGAAAATGCAGCTACAGAGAACCCACAGAAAAACTATCCAGCTTCCCAGGTTCAGATGGACCAAATACACCATATTGCTACTCAAAACATTCCAAATAACATCACTAAACGCCAAACAGGCTGAAAATATTATCAAAATATACGCTGAAAAGAGACAAGTCAGGGCCGTCGCCAGCGGGGGGGCTAGTGGTGCCCGCCCCCCATTTCATGTTTGCCCCCCCGGTTGCTGCATACATCCAATATTGTATTTAAAAAATGTCCCCTCCCCTTGTGGCTTTTGGCCCCTCCTGCTGCGAAATCCTGGCGATGGGCCTGAGACAAGTGTTCAAGTTCCATGCGCGACTCATTTCGCCAACTGCTAAAAATTTAGGTCGTCCAATTTCAGCCGGTCATTACAGTGGCTTAGCCGAAGTATTACCATGGGTCAACAGAAGGTTGCTGGTACCACTTCGTTTACGTAAAAGCGCTAGTTGAGACAAGAAGGTTTTGAAGTTCGCAGTCACAAACTTTCTCAGCCACTCATGATGGGCCAAATGTTTCGCACTGAATCGTAAAAGATCTTCGGAAAATGGAGCAACTCAACAGGGATGACACTTGAAACAGTCAGAAATAGCTTTGGGCTGTCGTCTTGGGTGAATCAGACGTCATACTTTGTATGATTGTTTGTTGGACGTTATTAGTCTACTCAGTCATTCTCCGTTGCTAATGCTGCCGGAAACTGGCCAATGGATTTCACTACACAGCATAAGATGGGCATTGGGCAGCTTTTTACGGTCCACATTTAACAAAACCGTTGAGGCTGCTTGTGTCAATACGTCCGGTCGGTAACTGGGCGTGTTTTGCTCACCTTACGTGATGCAATTTCAAGTTACGATTGTTGCCTCTACCAAGGGCCTACAGACGTGTTTTGGGGTGGTTGGCCAACTTATCAAATTTATATTAGGTACTGAGGATCCGTTCACAATTGTTACATTATCACGAGTGTCAAGTCTGTGCTTTTTCACAACTCACCCCTTCCTCAAAGCCCACGGTACTACACGTCAATTGAAAACTGCAGGTTTGCAATTTCTATAATTTTATTATCTTATTTTTTCACAATGCAGGCTTGAATATCAAAATGTTTCGCCGTTTGAAAGAGCGTACGCAGACTTTTAACTCTTTCCCTCGGACCTTGCGGTCATGCACTCAAGTATGCATGGTTATGATGGTGGAGTAAACCGAGATTCGTTGACCGCATTTGATGTACGTGGGCGTTTGCCAATTTTTAAAAACATCTTTTTTCAAATCACCTCGGCTTGATCTTCGACTTTCATTTACATTGCTATCCCAAAAACTACAATAAAATATTTTGGATGCTCATGACCTCTGTTCACAATCACTCTCGCTATTCCAACTTAGCAGGGTCTTCAAAAGTTTTTCACAAGTCTTCCACTTTGAATCAGAAGCAGCATCTAGTTTCGCATGAATAGTTAGGGAAGACTTGGTCGAGGTCTTCAGCGAATCACTTAGAAACTTCGACAATCTTACCCAACCTCGAGATCGCATGGCGAAGGTTTTAAGTACCATAAAAGGTAACGCAAAAGTTAACGCTTGAGCGTGTCTGTTAGCTGCCAAGCATGACGCATTGTAATCCATGACGCACACAGGAAAAGCAAACTTATGCGACTTACTTGTCATCTTGAAAATATTTGTATTCCCAATACCACCTGCGCAAGAACCACGCGTCCTTGTGTGCCAGTATAATGCCATTTGCTGTAAAAAAACACTGACAGTTTAACAGACTTAGCTAATCCCTAATCACCTGCCTGCAGATTCTGATTCGACGCACTATAAGTCCTATATTACTCGTTTATGCAGGAGATGTATTGAGAAGTTCATTCGTTGATTAGAAGCATTTAAGCGCTAGGATGCCTTTTGCGAATTTGTTAACACACAAGCTCAGCATTTCGTTAAATCGCAACAAACATTTTTTCTTTGAAGTAGGATTTGCAGTAAAAGATCCGTATGGGCCATGATGATGCTACGCCAAGTTCTTTTCATGTCAGTTGCGTCAAATCCTGCTCTCGCCCAAGCATTCCGGACGCACTCGAGCCCTACTAATGTTGAAATTAGTATACATTGAATATTTAATTTATTTGAACCATTCTTCGAGTTAATAAATAATCTTTAATTCACTTGAGCCATTCTGATTCAGGAGCAACTTTGCACGTAGATGTTTGAGTAAACCAATGTAGAAATATTTGAGCCAACTAAGTGTGTTGAAAAGATATATCACTCCGATCGAGTCGAATTTTTGTGGAATATTATTGTCAAAAATCTTTTGGTGCGCTATTTTGGATTGTACAGAAATAAGCCAAATCAACTCATCGGCTCGAAAAATGTTACGCGTGAGTCTATTAGAACTAACAGTTTATCACAATATTGAAAAAGTTTCCCAAAATGAAGCGACTTTGCAAACATTTTGAATGAAAATCGTACAAAGACTTAATTCACCAATTTTACTGGAAAGCAAAACACAAAGCTTTATGCATAATAAAGACAGGCTGCATGGCCCGCTTCATGCTGTCAGCGTATGTGCTTTTGAGCGGGATGTGCACTCAAACGCATTGAACGAAGAAAGCTAATCCTTGCCTAAATCGATTTCGCTCTCTTCACCAAGCACCATGGTGTGTCGACGAAGGTCGTCCATTGATCGTAACACTATGCTGTCCAAATCCAGATAGATGCCTCCCACTTCCATCATTACTTGAAGCCTCGTCACATCCGATTTGTGCTCCACAACCTACGACGAAAACAGGCGTATTTCAAAATCGCTTGCTTGATTTTAAATAAGAGGCAGATTACAGTACACTTCACCTAAAGGTTTAGAGGGAAATGCAAGACCGAACAACTGCTTGACGCAGGGTTGTGGCCATTCGCCCAACTACACGAACAAGTACTTTGGGACTGGAACCACCGCGTTGAAATAGACTGCTCATTGAGCCTTTGCGCTGGGCACAAACCGTTTGCACGTTCACACAGCGTTTGCATCTATCGGGTGACTTACCAGTTGGGCCTTTGTGTTGAATGCGTTTTTCTGTCCGCATTTCTGAGCGTGCACTTACGACCTCGCAGAGTCTTGCGTGAGAGTCGTTTTAGTGATATAGTGGGCGAATTCGTTGCGTAAGCGTGCCCTCTTGTTCTCTGCTGGTTTTCGTCCCGTTACGGTGGTTAGGACTAGTCGCCTCGCCGTGTGCGTCAGCGGTCGATAAAGGTTGCCGTTATGCGCACTTGAAGGTAACGCAAAGTCGAAGGCAATAAATTGTACAGGGTCACTTCTCAAACCCTTGCCTGTTTCGTTTCTTAAGCGTCAACGAGTGACCCCATCGCCTTCTCATAGGTCAGAGAAATCAGGTTTGCCAGGTCCAGATTAATAAAAGCATATCACATTCACTGATTAAAATTTTGTATTTGCAGAACGAGACATGTCAACAAAGCGGTGCTGTGAGGTGGGTTGGCACGATGAGAGAGGTGAGTGGGCTTTCTGTCGGGTGGCCACGCTTCGGCGCCTGACGGTCATACCGTGAAAATTGTGTGCAAAATTTGCAGTTGCTGCTAGCTTAGCGAGCTCGATCAGCATCAAGCCGATATATTTCATATTCAGCGGTGCAGTAGTGCTGCTGAACGGTGTTTAGGACGTAGTAAAGTCCCCTCTCAGGAGACGTCTGACCCTAAGCTGTTTTGCTTGACAATGTTTACAGTAATGTTAGCACAGCAAACAATCCTGAAGCTGCGAGCGCACAAATCTATAGGATGACTTACATGTGGTAGCAAAACTTACACACCGACACTTCTAGAAATCCTGCGCACAACGCTTCGACCCTCACCCACTGTAATTCGTTCCAATCATTCTTACGTTTGATTTCACCCATGAAAACTGCAAAATTCAACCCACTGCCAACTACAGTGTGTCATTTGTAATGTGTCATTTTCACAAAACAAACTTATCTTATTTTGAAGGTAAACATTGAGGTAAAGGCGAATGTAGTAGGATTCGAATCTGCATTTTGTCATATTAGCAGCAGGCGCTCTACTGGAAAGGCTCTTTGGAAGTGTCTGCTGAGACTCGGAAGAAGGCTGTTATACGACTATTGTTCTTGTGAAGTGTCTTTTTGCGGCATAATTTCCAGGCTTGTCCATGGGACCGGGATTCCTATGGGAATCCCATGGGAAACGTCCCGTGGGGTGGGATGGGATAGGCATAAATTGCTATGGGATGGGAATCGGACAGATAAATATGTCTCATGAACAACCCTGATAATTTCCCTTTTTCAGAACGTTCCTAATGAGTGTGGAATTCAGGAGATGGCACTGCAATGCTAACGTTGCAAGAGACAATGTCCGCAGCACTACGAACTGAACTTATCGCAACAACTACTATGTAGCCTGTAGCGATTGGTATGCAATCACTGCTGCTTTTTTGTAGATACACGCGTGCGTGTTGTGGTTTGCCGTGTTGTGCTTTTTTTGTTCATTTTGCATAACGCTGAAAAAAGAGTGTTTGGAAACAACCAAGATGATTTCATTTTATTCGTTCCATTTTCCGTTGTTTCTTATACGACCTTGCAAGACTATCGAAATCTCTTAAACAAAGCCGAAGAAACTGTTTTTTTTTCAGTATAAGCAGAGGGAACAACTCTTATCTTCATAAGTGGAACAAGGTGGAAACAGAAAGCCTGAAAGTAGCAGTAGCCGAGCGATCATTGTGACTAAACAGCATTCCACGTAGGAAATGAGAGAAACCTTAGTCGTTGGCTTACTGAAAGAAAACCCTAAACTTAGAGAAAAATTTGCATAACGCAACTACGCGAGGTTGCAGTTTGATGTAACGACATTATGAAATCCACACAACATAAGCCTATAGTTACTGCAAGACAAGTCTGGCATTCATTCGCAATGCCACCATCGAAGTGTAATTGTGACACTTGCCATCACAAGCAATTCTTCGGTAGAAATAGAAACCTAACGCCAGTGTTGAACTTGGATTGGGGGCCCGAGGCAAGGCTGAAAATGAGCCTCTGATGACGTCATCATACTTAGTCAACCTTGACAAGACCTTTTTATCAAGCCTAGGAAGGGGATATGCAGGACACCCAAGGATACGTTCCTGAGACTACGGCATGACTGACATAACAGAATATGCGAAAGGGTGTTCATGACACACAACTTTAAAAACAGTGAAAGTTGGGAAGACAACGCGAGCAACACATAAAAAATCAACGATAGCAAGTTGGCATCGGCCCCCTTTTCTCTGATTTTGCGCCGTATTTCTCTGCATTCACCAACGTAGTAGAAAATTTATAACAGAGTTTCTCCTCTGAAAAAATGGTTGGTTTCCTGAATTTGTTAACAGCTATGTCCTTTAAGAGATTCCATGAAACCACAGTGACAACCAATCAGATTCAAAACATTAAATTTGTTTCAAATTTCATTCTTTTTTAACTACATTCAAGAACATGTAGTATTAAACAAAGTGTTTTAGACTGCAATTTACAATAGACTTAATAAAAAAGGCAAATTCATGCAGATTAATGGAGTAGCCTGAAAAGCAGGTCTGTGTTTGAACAAAACAAACTCTTGGGATTTCATCATCATTGCATATGCTCTCATAGCAGGGGCCCCTTTTTCACAGTCCACCACTCTATATTATGAAAAGCTTCATTCTTAGACAGTGAAAAATAATTACCACTTGGTTTACATTTTTGCTCTTACTTGATAGGGTCTTTTCAGAACTTTTTGGAACAAATTTTAACCTTCAGTTCATTTGAGGTATTGAAGTTGGTTTGAAGCTTTTCCTTATTTACACATTAGAGATGCTGGTGAGGGCTCTTTGAAAGAAGAGTACTTACACATTGCAGTGGTGTGCTGGGACCCCTTTGAAAGCAGAGTACTTATACATTACAGTTGCTAATGGAGGCCCCTTCGAAAGTAGAGTAGGCCTACCTACACATTATAGTGGCTATTGGGGCTCCTTTTGAAAGCTGAGTACCTGCACATTATTCCTGGGGGTAGGGTTGTGAAAAACCCGTTTTTTCAAAGAACAACCCACCTGTTTTGTTTGTTTTTTTTAATAACGTTTTTACGGGTTTTTCAAAAATAAACACAACTTTGTTCTTTTTTTTAAAGAAAACGAAAAACCCCATTCTGAATTATTCTTATTCCATCAGGCAATATCACTATTTTCACAATTACACAATAATAACTTCTTATACCTATTATGGCATTCAAAATTGAGGGTAAAGAAATTTACCCCGTATTTGTTTTCGCAGTGTTGTTCAGTTCACTCCTAAGTGGTAAGACTTGGCAAGCATGCGCACAGCAGAGAAAAACCACTCCCCTATAAGCTCTGCAGTTTCACGTCAAGTTTGTGTGTATGCCGTGCTAGTTCAGCATCTATGGAGTGTATTTTTTCAATATATGATTTGGTATGGTCCAAAATCAGAAAAAGTTTAGGTGCAGGGAAAGCAGAAAAAATGGTTAAAATATACCGATTGTGCAGAGCTGAAGAAGATAACCATTTGAATTTACTCAAACTGTTCAATTTATTCTCTTTTTTTCAAGTCCTTTAAATTTCGTTGCTGTTCGTTTTGTTTGATTAAAAAAAATCAGTTTTAAGTGCCCTGCTTATTTTATTTTTACTTCTTAGTAGATTTTCAAAGGAACAGTAAGCAGTGTTTTTATTGGTGGGTTTTATTGGCTTTTTTTAAGTGGACTTTTTCAAAAAAAACTTTTTGGGGTCGTTTTTTTACAACAACTGTGACTGGGGGACCCTTTAAAATACAGTGGTTCTCAAAGTGGTCGATATCGACCCCAGCGGTCAATTGGACTATCCAAGGGTGAATAAAAAGTCCATGGGGTCGAATGGGGGTCACTGAATCGCCAGGGGCTCAAGGAATAACTGCCAGGGTCTACTGGAGCTATGAAGCCTTCAAAGTTAATCGAGCACGGAATGCAAACGGCGTTTTTCAACAAATCAAACAAAATTAAAAGAGGGCTGATCAAATCTCAGCTACAGTAGTATCAAAGTACATTCGATTCGAATAGTTATTGATTAAATCATCAATTGTGAGGACATTATGAAAACTGTGCTCTTTGTTACGTCACAAACAATACTGTAGTGCATGTGTGGCAGTTCGGCAGTTGTTAGACTGGTAGAACAGCAGTAGGCGCAGTAGGACGTAACTGTTGGGCTAGGCCACAGGGTCTACAGACAATTGTATACTTTAATTGGGGGTAAACGTACAGAAAAGTTTGAGAACCACTGCTTTAAAAGAAGAGTACTTGCACATTGTAGTTGCTGTGGGAAGTCCTTTTGACAGCAGAGTAATTAACACATTACAGTTGCAGTTGTGGACTCCTTCAAAAGCGGAGTACTTACGTATTACAATGGCTGTTGGGAACTCTTTGGAAAGCAGCGTACCTGCACATTGAAGTTGCTGTTGGGACCTCTTTAAACGAAGATTAATTACACATTGCAGTTGTTGTGGTGGGCACCTTTGTAAGCACAGTAGCCTACGTATTTATGATCTGCATCGGAATATATTATATGAGTGGATAGTAAGTTTTTCACCACAAATGAGGAAAATATACGCCCCACCCCCCGCGAAACACCTCGAGGGGGCCCGTAAAAAAGGGGGCTCGAGGCAAGCGCCTCGATCGCCTCCCCTTAAACACGCCACTGCCTAACGCACAGCGAACAACACGGCCACATTGGTCACGACAGATGCCCCTATTAACATAATTCGATCCCACAAACTACCCGCCAATACCCTACCTAAGAAGCCCTTCAAATTGTTACGCCTCGACAGTTTCCCTCCAGTGGGACATATCACACCGCCTCGGGTTTTAATGATAAGCTGTTGAAAATAACTGTTAGTTTCATTTGTGACTTTCATAATGTGGAAGAAGCTTGCAAACACAAACAAATTGTCTGTGGTAGCAGTTCATTTTGCGTTGACTTTGCAATAAAGTTTTGACGTTGAGACACGATTTTTTGTTTAGTCAGATACGCCATTTTGAGCAAAACATCTCATGTGCAGCCAGGGGCGGATCCAGGGTAGGGGCGATCGCCCCCTTAAAACCTACGAAAGTAACTTTATCCACCATGATTTCGTATAATTCAGAAAACAGCATTCGCGATTAATGGCCATTCTGCCTTCCGTTGTTTTTTCACAGAAGTGTTGTGAAGTATACTTAATCCCTCTTAATAGTGAACCCGCAATAAGACTAGACTACCAAATATTACTGAAATTGCCCCCCCTAACCTTAGTGTCTGGATCCGCCCCTGTGCGCAGCTTCACACGACCTGCGGGTGGCGCGCAAAAAATCTCACATCAGCAAAATCGTTTCAGCACCCTCAGCACCTTTTGCGGCATTTGGCACGGGTTAAGCTTTCCCGTAAAACTGTAGCCGAAAAAGGAACAAAATTATTGGCAGGGAAAAAATATTATATTTGGTATTAGGCAAGAAAGAGACCTAAGAACAAACTTTTGCCCAACTTTAATTTTTTTTATCAAAGTCAGGACAAGCTTGAAATATTGTTTCCGCATATCTAAACTGGAAAAATTGTAAGTTGTCATATGCTTGTCTTCAGCTGTAACTTTATTTCCGTTTTTAACAGCAGCGTTTTTCCACAAACTTCTTGTTTGTGGGAGGGAAATCGCTCTCCTGTATTATAACGTTACGAATAAAACTATGCTTGTTGGACGCGGAGACCCTAGTCGTTCATGGACCTTCTCGTTGTATAGGCTTAACCCATTTTTTAAAAAAAGGGCTTAACGTTGTATAGGTTTGAAAGGGTTGGCGCGACCCCGAAGATTTCATTACCGTTCATAATGTCTCACGCAGCAGGCGATAAGCATTTGTTTACAATCACATTTGGAGAAAGTTTGTGACAAATGAATACTAAGTGAGTGGAGCTAAACGCTAAAATAACCAAAAGGGCTGAGCGTCCTTAATTCACCTCTGTGCATAGTCGGTTATTTTTTATGAGCACTGTCCCAGATCTTGAGTGAAGTTGCTTTGTCCAATGCACATTTTAGTGACTAAAAACTTCAAAACAGCAACCAGGAAAAAAACGTTGTTTACAAAATCAAGTTTCATGCCTTGATCCAAAAACGTTCGTGTCGTAAGAGTGTAAAAAGGCATTAATAATTAATAAGTCATGAGAAAACGCTTGTTATCAGACTGTATAGTAGAAAATGCAACCTTGCATGTATATTTGTTTCACAACCATGTCAACCTTCCTCAAGAACCCTTTTGTAAGGAATCGAATCAACAATGCTTGAACACGGGCCCCCTTTTTATTACTAATTTCTTGTATGCAAGTGTAACCACCAACAAAACACATCCTTTTATGAGCCGGTATCTCTCTCTTTACTAATATTTATTGCGTAAACACAAAACGAAAACACCTTTCGGACAAAAAATGTTTTTTTCACATAAAAAATGTGAAGAAGTGCTATGATCCGTCGGTCTACATTTATTTTTGTATCTTCATTAATGTCGTATATTTATGCAAAAAAAAAACTGGTTGAAAAAGATTAAATCGATTTTTGAGTTAGTGTTCCTGAAAACGGCCTTGCTACACCAAAACTTTTGAAAATGCAAAACGCATGTGGATAACGGAAATTTGCTTTAGTTGAAAAAAAAACAAAGAGATAGTTGAAAAAACAACCAGATTACCAGGTTTCCGTGGTCCGCTAGAGCAGCCACTGCAGACGGTGAAGATGCTTTGATGATAAGAGGCACAAAAATAGGGATTCGGAATCACTTACGTTATTTTTACGCAACATTTTGCACGATGAACTGGAGTCGTAGCAGATAAACATTTCGTTAATAACGTCCCATTAAGTGGATATGCGCTTATCAGAACACAATTTTAGGATACGATAAATCTACCAAAGTATATGAAAATATACACGGTATGCTCGCACACCCTCGCAGTACATCTATACACACAAGTATTCCACTGCTTGCAACGGAAAGAAATGCAATTGGCTTTATTACCTCGATTTCATTACCCCACACACGTTCGGGTGGAGAGCGTTTCACTACAATCATTCTCTTTCCTGTAATAGCTCGTATCGCTTCCCAGTAATCGCCATATGGTTCGCAGTCGGTGTGGAACACAATGACCTCGGGCCGCTGGTATCGGTAGGCTCCGATTAACCTGGATAACCAGGCAATGAAACAGCGTAAGTAAACAGTAAACAAAGAACGTTCGAGGAGTTTCTCCATTCGAAGAAAAACACAACAAAAGCGCCTTAACGCTGGAAAGGTTTCCACCAGCGCCTAAACGTGCTGCCAGTGCTCAGACAGGGTTAGAGGGAACGTATTTCCTATCAGGTCCGCAGGAATTGTTGAATGTCGTTGGCGGGTCAGAAAAATCAAATGATTTTTATCTTGAACTTCCATCTTTGTCTTCCAAAGAAAAATGAGGGAAAACCATGTCAACGATCGAGTGAGACATCTCCTGACTTACTGTTTACGTGTCTGCTTGTCATGGAGTTTCGTTTTGACGCGATGTTGTGTGCTAACTTGGGTACCGAAAATTCAGATGCGGGCCACATTAAAAATATCCACGCCGGTCGCGTTTATTCCGCGGGCGGCAGATTTCCAGCCTTTAGATCTTCATAAAATGAAGCCGTGCGCGAAGACCGAAAGTAAGGAGCATATCAAAAAACTTTGCTCAATATTTCAAAAAGCCTTGAAATTATCCATGCAAGAGAAGTGAAACTTAAAAGAATGAAAACTCGTTCAAATGTGCCTTGTGTTTGCAGTGGTATTGCTTTTTACGTAAAAGTTTAGTCGATGTAACCAGTAGCTGCTTGTGCTTGTATTGAGGCAAGCAGCATATTTCTTCAGCTAAAACTGAACTGAAAACGCTCGTTCTACTAACCATTAATTTTGAAACCGGCGCCAGCATTTTTCATATTTTGACACTTTGAAGGTCTCGTGACATTTCTGACACTTCTCATATCTTTGAAGGTCTCAATATTGAGGCCTGGTTTCTCAGACGGTGCGGATCTATTTCTACGAACAAGGAAAACAACTGTTGTTTGTTTGAGGGCGGCTACCACGCTGGTGCTTGGGTAGAATCCAAGCATTGACCATCTGTTCTACCATCACCGATGAGCAACAGAGAAAAGAGCACATCATTTTCGACAGGGTATGGCTGCGCAGTACAAGAACCACTTGTTTTGTCGAGCAGCGATTGTGTCTTCTCGAGACAGCAAAACAAAGCACACATCTGGCCCTTGCGAGCAGTTAGACCCTTCAGAATGAAGATTAATGAAGTCTTAATATGACAATGAAACAATCACAGACGTCACGCGCAGGCTTACCCTGTTGTACAATTGAGACAAACTAGCTCTGAAACAAAGCTAAAACAATGTGCAGAAACACAAAATGCGAGCAGAATATCATCACTGCTTTTTTTGCTGCAGTGCACGTAAATATCGTTTGAAAACGCCAATATGACTTAACTGTGACGCCCTTAATTTTCTGGACAGCAGATGTGTGTAGCAGTCATGCGATAAATGCCCATTGCAAGTACTTGTAGACAGCGTTCGCAGGTTCGAGACAGAATGATAAAATCACACAGGCGGCTATTTTCAGCAATAAGAGGCAATTTCCAATCACGCAGCAGAACTTCCAACATCCGTAGAATCTGTTCACATTCACTTGACGTATGCGCTCCCATGATGTATCTAGTGGTATGGAAGCGGGAAATGCCTCATGAAACACTCTAATTTACTATTAGGACTTACTAATTGAGAACAATCCCGCAACACGTCTGCTAAAATGTCACAATTTTCGTGCCACACTAAAAAGGGAACGCCGCTACCCCTTTAAACCATGGGGCGACAGTCTAACGTGTTTTCATCAGAACCGTCGCCAGAAGGGAGGCTTTACGTTTGTGCAGGGGGGGCTTGACATTCAAATTTGACAAATTCCACTGATTTATAGTGTTTCATATTTCAATTTTTTGGGGGGATAAGTCCACCGAAGCCCCCGTGGCGACGGGATTGGTTTTCATCCTTACTACAGCATTGCTCATATCGTACAAGCAAACTTTTTGTAAACGACTAAGAGGTTAGAAAACCACAAGACGTGGTCGTGATCCGGCTTTCACCTCGAACGTAAATACGTGCTTCATTAGTAACTATAACCCCTGCTGAGCAGACATTTTCTACTGTTCACGTTTACTAGGACAGCACTGCAGCAACAACGTTTATAACAGAATTCCTGGCGAACCGTTAAGAACGTTTTGAGCAGCAATACAGTTACGTCACACTAAACCACTATCACTAAGGAGGCAATTGAACGACAAAATGGACTAAAGGCCTCTGTGGAGAAACATATCAAATAACCTCAAGATGCAATTTAAAGACAGAATTGATTTCACTGAAACAACCAAAAGCTATCTCTTATTGAAGTAGATACATAAACCACATAAGACGATGCTGGTTTGATAAGGTTGTGTGTGCGTGGTCAAGGTTAAAATGACAAATAACCCGTCCCGCGACTTCGCGGTCTGCATACAATTTACGTTTCCTGTTGCATGTGGGCAAAATCAGCCATGACTCATAACATTATTGCCAGTCGGCAGATCATGGAGATTAGTTTATGTAATTCGTTGGAAATCGTTTTTTTCGCTGTTAGTGCACATGTTCGTTAATACCGATGCTGTGCCTTATTTTCATGTTGCCACATACGCCATACGATCACAGTCTCTAACTGTTATCCATCAGCATCACTGCGGAAGCCTTTTGGACACACCAACATGCGGCTACCGAACGACATACTCTTGCAAAATAAAATGTCCAACTAGGACGCTAAAAATGGCCAAAGTTCGTTTTTTTGTTTCTCTTATGTTTTTATCAATCCTTTGTCTGGATGTTGCAACAATGTCTTTGAAATACTTATGCTCAAAAATAGCATTCTCAAGCACGAACTTGAAGTCTAAAGAGCATGCACAAAACAGGTCAAGGATCTGCATCCTGCTTAAATATTCCTGTGGTCATATTTGCTGCACTGTCCTTCACAATGACATGTATTTTGCTTTCATAAACTTTGTAATACTCAGAATAGCTTAAGGATTCACTGACGTTTGAGGCAGTATGAGAAACATATAGTTTGACTCCCAAAACAGAACTCTTTCCTGCGAACATGTCATCGATCCAGTGAGCTGTTAAACTCACAAATGAATTACTGTGTTTACACCACTTGTTGTCCACCTACAGTATAATTTATAAATGAAATGTACAAATCTGCGTTGAGACTGAGTTACATGCATCCTTCACTGTGTTATCCTTGATTGAATTTGCGAGATGGAATTTTCTAGCTGATGTTGAGAAATATGATTCAACAGTTTTGCAAAGCCAAAGCCTTCTAAGGCTGAAGTCCATAGCTTTCATTTCTCCTATGAGTTGATGTATCTCCTTTGTCCTTGGTTTAAAGGCTTCGTATAAAGTTGGTTTCTTTGTAGCTGTACTTTATGTGCTGCTTCGTATATTCTTTGATACGAAGTTATTCAAAAGTGATGTTTTTACCTTTCTTGCAATTCCTTCCTGCTCCTGTTTCCTGAGTCCTTTGTCTTGAGCTCTGCATTGTGTTTTGTATGCATGTTGTTCATCATCTTTTCATTCAATCTTTTTCATACCCGTTTTTCCTCTGGGGAGGGACGCGGTGACAACAGTCCTAGCACTCGAAACGCCTTAGTTTTCAGCAATCACTGATAGTTATGCTGCCTTCACACCAATGCGGGAACAAACAAGGCCGGAAATATAGTCACGGCACCTGGTCCTTGGACAACCTCTTGGCTGCTTTCCTGTGAGTGTGGTCAGGTGGACTTTTCTCGCTCATCTTTCCTGGGACATTCCGGTCACATGACCCAACCAACTTAGTTGAGATCTCTCTATTCGGAGAAGTAGTTCCACATTCAGGGCTTTAAGAATTTCACAGCTGCGCACTTTGTCGCGAAGTGCCACGCCGTGAACTCTTCGCAAAAAAACCATCTCGGCCGCTTGTAGTACTTGAGATAGCACTCTTCATCATTACGCAAGATTCATGACCATAGGTGAGGATCGGAACAAAGGCCAATTTCAAAAACTTAAGCTTTGCCGTGACTGATTTTTTTGTGAACGCCGAGGGATAAAGCTCACGCAGAACTACTTTTGCTCTGGCCACCCGTGTATCAGTCTCCTTGTTCCATCTTCCGTCACTCGTGAATACAACCACAATGTACTTGGAGCTTCCCCTCCTGCTCCAGTATATTGCCACTCAATTGCAGCATGTACTGGCTTGGGTTTCTGGAGAGAAACCACACCTCGGTGCTACTTTTCATTCTCGCTTGGTCGCACATAGCAGAAAACCGATCAAGTGCATGTTGAATACCCTCTTCAGAGAATGCAAGCAGTGCCAAATCGTCCGCAAAATGCAAATAGTTGTTCCTGCAGCTCCCATCAGTGACACTCTCATCGAATCGGCTGTGGCTGTTTATCTAATCCATATATGCCAGTGGTGTGCTGTGCAACCATGCAACACTGCCGGGCCAAATTCACATAAGCAGAATGTTCCACGGGCCACAGCTGCATGTGTTAAGCTCTGCGGGGTAGACAACGCGCTGGCCACCCGCGGGAGATTGGCAATGCCCTTTCAAAATGTGAACCTTCACGCGGGTCGCAAAACTTCAGCTCCCGGTCCACGGGTTGCACACCCCTGATATAGGCTAAGAAGAGGATTGGTGACAGCACACACCCATGTCGAAGTCAAACAAACACCTACGGTGAAGGGGTGTGAGTGTGAAACTTATTTCTCGAGGTTGGCAAAACTGGTGCAAACGTCTTTGGCATACTCACAAATTTCCTGAAAATATGCTGGAGAATGAAAACTTGGTCTGTAGTGCTACGGCCAGGACGAAACCCGCATTGGGTATCCTCATTGGGTGTCCAAGATCTGGTTCAATTATTTTGAAGCATCTTTTTTGAAAGTACTTGGGATTCACTTTTACAGGGAGGCTAAGGAGAGAAATGCCCCTGTAGTCAGTACATGCTCCCCTGTCTCCCTTCTTGTGTATGGATAAGATAACCCAAGTTTGATCCCAATCATTTGATTCCTTTCAGAACGCTAAGACACTTGGCACATGAAGCAGCCAAAGAACTCCAAACTCAAGTCCTTTGAGCACTTCAGGTCGGATTTCATGTCAACCTGCAGCTCTCACAGCTTTCAGTGTTTTCACAGCTAGAAATACTTCGGCGGCAGTGATGGTATTTTCCTCCCGTAAATGCATTTTTGTGTTCAATGGTGTGATAGTGACTAGTTTTGAAAATTTTTGGAAATGGACTCTCCATCTACCAAGGATATCCTCCTCATTGATATGCAAGACACCATTTTGGTCTTTGGTGGGTCTAGCAGTATGAGATTGTTGCAATCTCTCCGGTGGTGTTGCGTTGATTGTGTGATTCACCACGAACGGGATGTGCGTGAAGAATAACACCATCATATGTGTAGCGCGAGCAAGCAATAGTAAGAGAGATTGCGAGCATGATCTCTATTGTTGCTTGCTGCCACGGTGTGAAGCTTTGCGCACATGCCGCTCG
>Ga0210059_1005904_pt1 | contig 19674 bp, 13 predicted proteins | sample Ectturendosymbi2_FD_188042 | JGI IMG/M metagenome (GOLD analysis project Ga0210059, IMG submission 188042) | Ecteinascidia turbinata endosymbiont from Florida, USA - Sample 2 (SPAdes) (version 2) | ecosystem: Host-associated > Tunicates > Ascidians > Unclassified | place: Key West, Florida... | reverse complement strand
GCGGGAGCCGCGCTCCGAGTGCTCTCACAGGCGAAGCCTCGTACGAGGACCGTAAGCTTTTGCGCACGACGCAGTTTTGAACTCCCTACCACGCCGTGCCCGCATCTCCACCATTATAAAGAACATGCGTTGGTGCGTAATGAATGTAACGCATACCTTACAAAGTTAGGTAACGAAATTTTCTGATTCGGCTTATTAGGCGGTAATATGGAAAAACTCTCATTTTCAGAGCTAAAAACTGGCCTTGGCTTATTCGCCGGGTCGGCTTATTAGCCGGAAAATACGGTAATTCAAATTTGGTCAGTTCCGATGAATAAAATGTACTGCTACTAACAATCACCACATAGATCAAATCAAAAACAAACCACAAGATCTTTTGGTAAGGCGCGTAGCCAGAATTTTATTAGGGCTGGGGAAAACAACAACCGAGTTTCAACATATGAATATTTTTAATGCTCCTTGTTTTTAAAGCATCATCCATGAAACGTGCATGTTTCTGGCGTTTTCTCCTGAACATATGTGTTCAGATTTAATCCGATAAATAAAGTCTGCTTTCATTGAATTGACAAGTTTTAAAAGTTTTGATAGTGAAGTTCCAAGCTTCTACTTTGGATCAACGCCATCATTTGCTCATAAACCTGTCTTGCATAAGCGCTACTAAACCTCCCAATGCCCAATACTACACTTGAGCAAGAAGTCATCGCGGCCGCCATTACGACTATTACGACTGCGCTTGTACTGTTATTTACACGTTTCTGATGTGCACCAACACAGCATGTTCAACCGAAGCCAAGCAGCGACCTTGCTCTGAGGCACTGACTTCCGAAGTAGGCCTTCTACAAAACTTTCGCGCATATAAGAAGTGGATCCCGTTGTCTATGGAAAATAAATTCTTTCTCAGCAAAGAATCAGACACTAAGATCTTACAGTGTATGTATTTCGCCTACGAAGTAGGCATCAAATCAGCTCTTATTCCAATAGAATCCACACATAGAATGGATCTCGTAATAGAACGGATCCCGTTGTCATCTAAATTTTGAGCGATTAATTCAGGTTATGTAGTTGATAACCGTAAACGTTAGAGTCTTTCAACGCGTTTGAAAATTGTGCAGATTTTTGATAATACGTAAGATCTTTTGGCTATGTTCAACCTAATCCGTAAAACCTTTGTAGTTACTTTAAACTTACTTCGTTTATATTGTTTGACGAGACTTTGCTAAACTGAACTGACTTCATTGAAATATAACATGGAATTAAACTGTAAACACAATCGTAACCCCAGCATTACAAAACTTGTTGACCACGCTCAGCTGTATGTAAAGATAGCTTGGTACTACACGTAATTAAATTTGTACAAATCACGGGGTTCTTGAAAATACAATAACTTATCTGCAGAATTTGAAGCCCTAATGGGAAAAAATTCAAATTTAGTTTCATTTTAGTCACATGCGCTTTGCCAACAGGAGAGATTGCAAGCTCAGGGATGGATATTAGGGAAGGATAACGAGGCAGTCGCCTCGGGCTCCTCTTTTTCAGAGATACCGTGCCCCCTCTTGAGAGCTTTGTACCATTGTTTAGCTAAAAAGGTTATGTACCACTCGAGACACATTTAAAGAAGCTCTGAAGCAAGTCATGTTTTTCAAAATAAAGCAAAAATTATAGGAAAATGTGCCTTAAATGTGTAGCTGCAAAACTTAACAAATGTTTGTTCCTTTCGTATGTATCTTATGCTCTTGAATTTAGTTCATAAACTGAAATGTGAAATATTTTTAACTCTTGTATCCACGTAATCCCACATCTACTGTACCTTTCGCAATGGCGATGTTTTGGGGCCCCTCTATGAGAGCTTGCCCCTAAACTTTAATATCCACTCCTGTGCAAGATACATCAGTATGTGTAAGTAATGGCAGTGTCAAGTCCCTCATCACTTGCAAAACAAAAAGCATCTTGCTACTTACGTTAGTTTTTAATGCTGACTCTTCTCGTTGCAGTTAAATGATTTCAAATAATTTACTGTAGGATAGGGTGGCAATTAACATCAGATGAAGGTTGAAACACAGAGCTAATGAACAGCAGGTCGGAGTCTAATATCTTGAAAAGACTGATTTTTTACTCGCCGGCAAGATAAAGGGAAATCATTGATGAAAACGTTAAGGCTCCACATAATTGTGATTGAACTGTCACAATACATGTCATCACAAATAAATATCTAGAATGAATGCTATTGTTGCTGAACAGTGACTATGGCGCAATGAAGAAGTCTTTGAAACTGAATCGCTTCTTAGCCAAAGTGTGAGCTTCAAAACATGAAATTTATCTCAACGCCATATTCATGCATGTAGTTTTAAAACTGCAAAAACAAAAATCTACGATATTGATTTAAGACTATGCTGGCACCGGAAACAAGGATAGGTTGTATTTGTTACACGCACGGTTGTCGGAGAAGAATTTGCGATGGTCTTGAAATGAAGCTTACATACCCATAAGGTGGGATACAGCAAGCTGGTGCGCCAAAAACAGCTACGAAACGCGTTATTCCAATTGTTTTTACTTGTGGTCATTGACGATTACAAAAGGTCAGATGCAAGTTTCTATTCGACTAAAAGATGAAGTAGGATGGATTCCGTGAGGCAGTTTCGTTGATTTGCAATGAAGTATTTATTTGGCTTATACTTGACATATTTCATTAACCTGCAAACTTTGGAATTGGGGATGGCATTGCCCCGTTGCTCCCCCTGGCTACGAGCCTGGTGGCAACCGTATTCTGATTGCGGGCTACAGACCAGCGCAGGAATTCGTGATTGAGCGAAGTTCATGTGCACATCGATTCGGTAATTGAAATTAACCAACACAATTTTCAACAATTATGACAATTCAGTTTACCTAGGAAATCTGTATACTGTGTCTACAGATAATCCAGTGATCATGTTAATTTTTCTCATTTATTCCTTGGTTTTATGCTGGGGAAACGTTTCCAACAGTAAAGTAACATGAAATTTGCACAACCACATTACTTTTTATCACAAAATGTTGGGGGGGACAAAATATATTATGTCCCCCCTTGTCCAAAAGTTACTCGGTCGGTCCCTGGTTGGCCGAGTAATCCGTCGTGCAAACGACGGACGGGGAACGCATCCAAAATGTCAACTTATTTTGTTTACATGCCTGTCTCCCACACACGGTCCGTATCACATAAGTTCAGTGGTTCCCAACCGGGAAGAAATTCCTCCCTAGGGAGGAATTTTACTTTATTATTAAGTTGCCTATTCATTGTAAGCGCTGTACTTCTTTTTTCACGAAATCAACAGTGGCGCTATCTATTTGATGATTATATCATTAATGATACCTACTTAGATGTTTAAGTGCATTCCACAGTTAAACTTGCTGCTTGTTTGAAGTATCAAGAAGTAATTATCATATAATATCGGCTTATTGAAGGGACGCAACTACGCCACTTTGATTATGGTTCAACCTACAACGTGCGCTCTTAGTCAACTTAAAAATGACCTTTCAGCCACCTTGCTGAATTTGTGTAACAGCGGAGGAATGTAAAGTACCAAAATGAGCAAAGGGAGGACTGCATTAAAATTGGTTTGGACCCACTGCATTAGTTACAAGAACAGAAGGAACACAAGGCTTCACACAGTAGGAGTTGGTTGTAGTACGCGCAGCGGTGAAGGGAAGGCGAACGATATCGCCTCGGACCCCCTTTTTTCAGAGATGCAGTGGGGTCACCCTTTTGGAAGTTGCGCACTTAAAGCTTATGAACCTCTCTAAGTCCACACATCTACCTTCGCAGTAGCGATGTTTTGCGTCCGGTTTGGGTCTTCCTGTCTGAGAGTTAGCCTCGGGCCCCTAAATTCTAATGTCCACCCTGGGTACGCGTAGTCGATATTGAAGAACGAATGTACGTAACAAGGTCATGGTCATGCAGAAGTATTACGGAAACGGAGAAAAGTGCAGATTTTTTAAAAGCGTCAAGCAATTGGAGTGGATAAAAAAGCTGGTTGAAGATGCGTATCGTTTAACAAAGGCATATCCATGGGCGCAATTAGGTGGGGGACACGGGGGACGCGTCCCCCCTACTTTTTCAGACAGTGGGGATATAATATGCCATACCCCCCGCATTTTTCTCTTTAGGTTTCGTAATATATTGGTTTCACACCAAGCTGCCCCCCCTCACATTTTATAACAAAATTGCGCTTATGGGCATATCAATTGCTTCTGATCAAGGAATCAAATGTATTGAGGAAATAAATAACGATATGAGAGCGAGCACTAAACATTGATTGGGATGAAACAACGGCCATCCGCGTAAGATGGGTATCATTAAACATTTGGGTAAGTGATAGTTCCTCGCGCAGGAGACTCGCAAACCAAATGTGTACTGTGATCCTTTCTAAGACGGGAATCCGACTGAGGATGGTACAAACTAGGCGAATAACTCGGTTGGTGAATCGGCAATGACTGCCCATGCGGCGGGGAGGCTCGTATGTCGTTCGCTGGGATGCTATGCTGATGAACGCACTTTACGGGAGTGGTGTCCATTTTAAAGTCGAAATAACAATTGTCCAGTGTCTTGCACAGATGTTTATAAAAATATGGACTGAATTGCCTTTTGGGCGTAATTGGCGCCTTATTAGTAGGGCCATTTAAAGTCACAAGTCATATTTGTTTCTGTGCTTCAGGAAGCTATGAAACGAATTTTAAAACAAAAATCGCATCCCTACGAAGTCTATAACAAAAGTTATGAAGTCATAAAAAGTCAGTTTCCATGTTAGGTCATAAAGTCATATTTTCAACCTAATTCAATAAGGACACCATTAAAGCAATCTCAAAATATCAGGTGAAATTACTATATCGCTAGGTCTAAGCTGCATCCTGCAAACTGAACTTCAGTGTTGGCAAAGACGTAGGTGAATCAAGTTATTTGGATGAAATGTAATTCACTGCCTAAAAATGCATGTTCTTGCTGCCCCAAATAACTAAACTAATGTGCATGCGAATTTTCTGTTTGCTTCGAACCAAACTATATAATTTGCTCATGTTTTGAGCTGTTTGTTTTAGTGGGGCTACCGTCTCTTGTGCCTCTTTTCACTGGTAATGCTTATTTGTACAGTAGTTGTATGTTATAGCTCAGTCATTTTTGTTTGGTCATATAAAATCATATTCTCTTTAAGATGAAGTCATATCAAGCTTTTTAGGTCATAAAACTGGCCCTACATATTAGTCACGCTTTGGGAAGTTTTGTAAATCTGGTGAACGAAGATAGTGCTAAACTTTTTATTTTTTCACGTAAAGTTTATGAAATGTTGGCAAACGAGTTTCTCTCCAATGAGGCGAAAACTATACATCTGGAAAAGTAAGGTGGCCAAGGCCCCTGTGAGTAGTACTTTTGCAACATATCCAACTTTATTTGAAAATCTCTTCTTAGCTTTGTGGGTTAATTCCTTGTAGGCTACATAGCTTCATACTTGCCTTTCGCAGCTCATCAGAAATGGTGATACCCTCATGAAATTCATCGAAGCATTTGCAAATGCTGCCGTTATCGCGCACGATTCCTTCCTCCTTAAGCTTGTCAAAGAATGACATGGAAGTTACAGTGCAGCGAAGCTCTTCGATTGTAATTGTCGAAGGTTTGTCTGCACAGTTTATGTCGAGGCCAGCGTTACCAGAGCTCAGGCAAAATTTAAGCATTTCACACGGGCATATCCGCCAGTAGCTGAAGAAACAACATGAACAAAACGGCAGTCAGTATGTTTTTTAGATGGTTGTTAACTGATCCGGTGAACGTTACACCGCGCGCCAACCCGGGAAGGTAAACAAAATAGTTTACCTGATAATAATGGTGTAAGGGTTATTGGTGTGTTGCGGAACCGAATGTATTGGGTCTTCGGTCGATTACCATTCCAAAGAGATACCTACTAATTAAAGGGTTACCTACTGTAGTTGCAGGTGCACAGGTCAGTCTCCCAACTACGCGACCTGACGTCATCTCTGGCGTCTTGAAGTTGCCCAGCCAATGCAAGGCGAACTAAAGGCTCTCATCACTTTGCCCGTTAAGAACTCTCCAGCAGCACAAGTTCACTGCCTCTTTCGATTATATTCAGATATACAACAAAATCTTCAACACACTTGAATGTGAAGTCAGTCCACGTCAAACGGTTCGGTGAAACAAGAGCGTTGAGCGTTCACATGCGCAACTGGAAACAGCGACCAATATTGTAGTGATGTAGGTTTGCGGCAGGGGTCTCAAATGCGCGGGCCGCATGTGACCCGGCGAGAGCGTTTTGTAACGGTCCGTGATACATTTTGGGAATTTTCAAATAATAAACATTTACGTCATGTAATTCATTCACCGGTGTTTAAAAGTGCTCGGCTAGCGAGTGAATAAGTTCCTTTTGAAAGAACGTACAGACGGCTAGAAATGGTATGCCTATAACTCATGATACGTTTCACAGGAAATAAGACGAAAAAGCTGTTTCTAGTAAGGTTCAGGTATCGCCATTGTTGCGTCAGTGTCATAATGCGGCCCTCGGGTTACTTTATAAGTCCACATTGGCCCTCGGTGCAATTTGAGACCCCTGGTTTGCAGGCTAACGTGTAACTGTTGGACTGTTCGCAAACAAGTACGTTGCATTGAATCATGAATAGAGAATTTCTTGAAATCACGCAATAAGAATGCAAACATTAAAGCGCTAATGTATCCACAAAAATGCAAGTGAAACTTTTCGAACAGCACAAATATATCCGTGCGTTCAAAAGCAACTCTCACCAATTCTTCCCCATGATCCAGTGTAGCTCATTCCTTGCATATTGTTCAGTACAGCGTTGTCTCGAAAAAAATCCTGCATCAAAAAAAACCCGTGAGCCTAATTGCTACTTTCCAATTTATCTGAAGAGGTAAACATCTTGAGCTCAGGTTGCATTCAAGAAAATATTATATGCCCGTGAACGTCTAAGCAAGTAATGATTCGCTTTAATTTGCCCTTAAACTTAACTAATAGCCATTGTGTTTGTCTCAGGGCATCTCGAAGTGTTACGTGAAGGGCTCCAAAGACTACCGGAAACAGTATTTCAAATGGAACTTAAATTAGCTAAATGGCTGTATTTTATCGTAAGTGCTGCGTATAGCGATTTCCGTGCGGGAAAGATTCAACCTCATTCTTTCCAAAGGATGTTAATTTCAGGCGACAAGCAAGTGAAATGCGGCGCTGAAGAACATCTAATTGTTAAGCTTGCAAAAGTTTTACATCAGAAGTCATAAATACTGCATTGGAATTGAATACAAGCTATGCCCTGTATTATTAAGTTGCTCGTCCGAATCTTTTTCAAAAACACCGAAACCAGGTTTATAATCAAATGCGCTGGTTTAACTGACCTGACTAATTACACGACTCGAGACAAAAAAATGGAAATTCACAATCGTTGTTCACGAAGGGCCTCTCTGCTAACAGTTACAATTACTTAAGAACATCGCGGCCAGCGTTAGTTAAAGGAGTTTCTCTTACGGCCTGTGTTTGGTTTGTGAACGATTTCTTTCATTTTCGTCAATTGTATCATCGAAAGATTTGAGGTCAAGATCTCATGCCCTCACCAGCCTCCATGCTAAATAGTTACATCCAGGGTCGTGACGAGGTTAGATGGCGCCCGGGGCAAGAAGCAAGTTTGGCGCGCCCCATGTTCGAAACTTCATGAGGTCTTTCGGAAGTTAATGTACGGTATTGAAGAAAGTATTTGTGACTTTTCGGCGCCCGGGGAATTGTGCCCCCCTTTCCCCCCTCGTTACACCATTATCTATTCCATGGAATTAGAACCCTCTCACACATAATCTCATGAGCAAATGTTCGTCAGTCCGCGGAAGAGCGCGTCGATAGCATACAGTACACATGATATTGCGCCGACACAGCGTTGTGAACGTACGAGAACTCACGCCGCTATAATTTGTGCATTAAATTTTGTTGTCAATTGTCATATTCGCTGCAGACCTGCAAGCAACATCAAGTAAACAAAAAGAAATTGTGAACCGCACGAACTGTTAACCATTTTTGTAAAGCACTCATTTCGTTGGCAGCAGGAAGATTTCGTTAAAGAATCAGCAAAAAAGATAGCGTAAAAGATATTTTCAAAACCCATGTCACCTAGTAATGGATTTTCTGTGTCTGGAATTGGATCCAAATTCGATTTTTCTGATTGCATTATTTCAGTACATAAGAAACGATGCTGTGGAAAAGCGGGGCAGCTTCCCAGAACAGTTGTGCCCTTCACAAGGACTCCTTATCAATCTACGTACAATCCATTACATTAAATTAACACATGTCGCAAGTCATACTCAGGACATAAATAGCATCGCGAAAAAAACTGTTAAGCTGGCTAAAAGCGGGTATCTTTGTAAATATGTGTATATTATTCAATCAAGAGAATTGACAGAAATATCGAAGTCGATCAGTGAATCAATCAGTTATTTTTACTATAAATGTTACGGCTTCAAACGTTAGACCTTCACATATGCAATACTTTGCAAAGCAAAATACATATTACACAGTTCGCAAACTTTTCTTCGTTTAATCTTCGTAGAAGTATTGCCTCAATTCTCAAGATAGCCTGAAAGTCTTGGCGCTGTCTTGACAGAAAAGCATTATCGGCAACTTCAAAACAGTTGATGCTTACGGTAAAGGAAATTCAGCCAAATAATTCAAATACCACAACAAAAACTACACAACGATTAAAGAAGTAGCCACCTGTATAAACTGATCCTTCAGATAGTGGTGGAATGGTTTGTCGAAGCTAAACGTCCATGTTCTTAATCGGTCTATCAGATACCTGGAAAAAATCCCATCACTAAACCAAAAGAAAAAGTTCTCTGTTATCGCAAAGAAATTATCTCATCTTCTTTATGGATATGTAACACATAGGTGTGCGCCTAGTGCTCATACTCAATGGCGGGTTTGAGGGGAGGCAAGCGAGCCACTTGCCTCGGGCTCCCCTTTTCAGGGGCCGCCCTCGAGGTGTTTCGCGCGTAAATTTTCCTCATTTTTGGTGAAAAACGTATCCATTCATATAATGTACTCCGAAGCAGATCGTAAGTGACCACTCTGCTTTCGAAGGGGTCCAAACCAGCAACTGCAATGTGCAGATACTCTGCTTTTAAAAGGGCCGTCAGACCCCAATAGCAACTATAATGCCTAAATATATTTCTTTAAAGGAGCCCCCCAGTAGCAACTGCATTGTGTGAGTAGCCTACTCGGCTTGATCAAAATGTCTTATCACGGTTGGCTGAACATGATGATGTCATCAGAGGGCCCCTTTTCAACCTTGCCTCTGACCCTCCAACACCAAGTCCACCACTTCTCATGTTTTCAGTTACTTCTGAAATGAAGAATCGTCGAGATCTGTATGTGAAACAGTGTCTTGTCGACATATCCTGGAAAATGGTTGTCATCCATTTTTCCTATATCTCGGTTAACGACTGGGCTACAAGTTGTGTAGCCCTCAAAGAAATGACTATTAATTATGCATAATAGGATGAAAAACAATGTGCATCTATTGACAATTTATGTAGATCCACCTCGTCGCGGTATTCAACCGCAACCGCAGAGTACTGCGCGCCTGTCTGGTTCATTGACCTGCCATCAACGGCGCCTTGAGAATTGAGACTGGATGCCTGCGTCCTACACCAGCGGACAACCTTTCTATCCTCGCAGGCATCCAACCTGCTGATCTTCGTCGCAATGGATCCACACTGTTTCTAGTGCGCCGTGCCACGGAGCTTGGACATCTGCTCCACTCAGCGCTCATCCGTCTATCGAGTGCAGATGCACGGCGCTTCAAATCGCGACACCTATTTGTACCCGCCGCACATCTCATCAGTTTATCTGACAATAACAACACACGTGCGGCGCAGTGGGCGGACAATCCCACACGCCTCCGAATTTTCATCCCGGCACCCACCCTCCCAAGAAGAACCTGGGTCCGGCTTAACCGCCTCCGCACCGATGTTGGACGTTTCCTCTCCTGCCTGGCCTCCTCTGTGGCCTGTGAGTGTGGCGCAGAACAAACCGTCGACCATGTTGTCCTCCAATGTCCAATCCATCGATCTCCCCATGGACTGCATGGACTGACGATTCTGGACGATGAGACAACCGAATGGCTGCTCAACACCTGCCCCGAGATCTGGTGCGGCCAAGCAGTGGTTTGAACAACTAACTCATAAGAAGTCGCGGTTATCACTTATAATCATCATGAGTCAGCGAGCGGAAACAGTGGGCTTAACTTTTTCAGTATTCCTTCAACTAAAGATGTAGTACCCAACCCAATCTCTATTTCAAAGCTGTTGATACTTCAGATCGAATCTTAGTGATGTCAGTTACATTTTTAAAGTTCAAACCTTCATTTTGCGCAAAACGTCGACGATAGTCTTGACTTCAAAAACATGCGAGATCTCTTTTCGACACTCGCCATACAGCTTTTTTGCGTATTGCGGCCAGGTGGAGATTTTGTTGGTCTTCTGCTGACTGGATGTGAGCAGTACGACGCAATAATTTCATTTTCCTTAAAATTATATTTGCCCCGAAGTGGAGAAACATTTGGGAAGCAAATTTGAAGCGAGCTTTAAAAATTTTGAAAAGTTAATCGCTTTTATCTGACCAGTGTACAATTTTCAGGCGCCTTCCCTAAATGGCATCACGCTGAATTATAAAAGATTTACCCCTTACTCAGCCTTTTATAAATATAAGGTCATAATTCGTTGTTTTCCAAGTAAGATTTGAAATGCTTTGTAGGATGAGACTGTAGTTTTCTTACGCTGATTTAACGGTTTGAGTTATTAACTCATTAAACCTGCAGTGAATGCATTTATGTTCGGCTACATACGAGGTTGGGGGTGCGGACCTCACTATTTGTCAACGGGGGTTTCGAGACACAAGGGTATCTCTTTATTTTACAGAATTTTTGTTTTTCATTACGAAGCACATCATCTTCGAAAATCTGTGGAGTGCTTGCCCTTGTAGATAAGGTATGTTTATTTTCATCTCAACCTTATTGTATTGGTATGCCGTACACGCGCCACTCCTGCCATTGCGCAAAAGGAAACAAAGGTCGAAAAACCATGCTAACAACGCTTTTCGTTCAAGTTTCATGTCCTTAAATTGTAAAGCAAACATGCGTTAAAACACGCTTATGGAATTTAACGAATTAAAATCGTGAAATCTATAAGCTGTTCTTTAAAATCCTGTTACGCAAATCGAGATTGTTTATCGCAGGTTTGCTTCATATTGAACCGTATTCCTTTTGAGACTGGCAGTACGGACAAACTACATGTATCACAATATCTACGATGAAATCACCGCGAGTTCAGGTGCGTTTTCGTATTTCAATATTTTTTAAAAATTGCACAAAAAGGGGATTCCCAGGGTGTATAATCATCGATCACGCCACACAGTCAACAAACCATGATGTAGCCCGTACGTTTAGATCGGACCCCGACCCCCCACTGTAAATGTCGTTCTGACGATTCACACGCATTAGCGTGGTGTAAACCGCTGCACTGCAGTAACAAGCAAACATTTGTGCAATTTTCAAGTGCGATGATTCAGCAAAATATACAATCTCATAGAACTGGGAGGTCATTATTTCCAGTAAGCTATGCGATGCATTCCATCCCGAAAATCGATACAAAGTACAGGGTAAACTGTATCAATCAGTTTAGTTTGCGTATAAAAGTTGTGCATGATCTACTGCATCGATCAGTTTATATCGTGTAGAATCAGCTCGTGGCCTAGGGCAGTGGTTCTTAACCTAGGGAAATTCACCCCCATAGGGAAATTTTATCTTCCAAGGGGGTAAATTTACTGAACCATAAATTGCAGCTAATGTAAATATTTATAAATATTCTAAACCGTGAATTTTTAGTTTCATATTTTCAATAAATGACCACCATTGAGTGTATTGGGGGTAAATCTGGTAATCTTGTTTGATAAAATGGTAAGATTTGTGAAAAGGGTTAAGAACCACTGGCCTAGTGGTAAGTTCATCCGCCTCGATTGCTGGTAGGCAGTGCTGGAAGCCACTCACCTTGTGATGGAAAAATTGCAGCTACGATCTTCCTTAATTTTTCTACATCCTGCAAATATTAATCCGTTGTACAGTTGACGGTTTCTATTTAGTTTAATGGGATTTTCTTGGCATGGGCACTCTCCTAAAAGATTTTATTTAAACCACTGAGGTGTTCGAGCAAAAATTTTCCGGTGAAGTAACATTTTGCTGATGATTCCCGCACGAAAAAAAACGGAAATTTCATAATTGAGTTTATGTAAAAAGTATCGCCAACAACTTAGACAATTTGCCTGCATGATCATTGTAAATACCTTACCTGTTGTCACATGACTAAATGCAAAGGTGCGCAGCCGTTATTCTGAAAGCAGAAGCGTTACCGATCTTTGCTAAAAATAATAGTGGGTATACTGCTATCGCTACAAACTGAATGTAGTAGTGACGCAGATGCCACCGCTACTTTTTAATTCCGAAAAAGCAGGTCATGTTTCTCTTGAATCCGGGTGAATTCACATGTAACGTTGATAAATATCCAGTGTGTACCGTTTTGCTTTACTTGATTTCATCAGGTGGTTATGAAACAAAGCTGATTTTGGAAACAAAAAGATTATATTCAACGTTTTGATTTCCATGTTTGAAACAAAGCAGTTATACCGAGATACAATTCTAGCTCTTACGATCCTGAAACAGACCTACTTCTCCAGACAGCCAATCTATTGTAATATATACTGTTTCCTTTCCGTGGCTGTATTGTGAAATCAGTTTTAGTAGGCTGCTAGTGCTAACACAAACCTTGGTTCGCTTTAATAAACTACTTAAGCCCATTTTCATTTAACAAAATTTGCGTGTTTTGTCCAAAAGACGCCTATGCTTTTTCAAATAAGGCTTAAATCAGTGTTTCTCAAACTTTTTTGTTCCATCGCCCCCTTTTCACTCTCGACACATCGTTGTCGCCCCCAAGCCTGATAAAGCAAACATACAAGGTATAGTATTTTTGAAGAAATTAATTTACATAAATCGATACGTACCATGGTTCCGAGTTCAGTGTGATAGATGTGCTTGGCGGCCTTCACAAAGCTTCGAAATATTGGGAGACATTTTAGTGAGGTACAGTTGCAGGTCACCTCGCTTATATAGAAGCAAGCAGTTTCTTTGCTTTGAGAGTATTAAGGTCACAGCCGAAGTTAACTCAATGATCAATTAGCGGTAGTGGTTGAGCGTTTTCGACCCCTATGTGTTGTTTTGCCCCCCTATCGCCCCCTTGCCCCTCAAAATCGCCCCAAGGGGGCGATTCCGCCTACTTCGAGAACCACTGGTTCAAATGATTGTGCTTCTAGGCAGTCAAGAATTGTAGAATTGTTAACGCATAATAACAGTAAGCTTTGAACAACAACCTCAAGGTTGCAAAAAATTGCGTAACACCTCTACATATTGCTCAAACAGATCCTAGTTATTTCACAATTAACAAGCTTTTTTATGAAAATGAGTAAGCCGATATGATTAGCATTGCCTATGAAGAACAAGAGTATCTCAAAGTTTTATCCGCTTATCCCAGACATTTTCAATTGTAAAAACCTCCGTTTCAATAAATTCAGGAAGCTGTGTTTTTAAGCATTATGCAGTGCCGCATTTCAAAATAAATCTTTTGGTTTCTTCCGCATAAATATTAAATGAAAGCTGATATTCGTCTCTGAACCAAAGCTTAGTAGAAGTTCGCCAAATTATTGAAGTCATACGTTATTTTCTTCATGTGTGTGAATCAATTGTTGCTACAGGTCACGTGCGTTTAGCTTGTCCATTTACTAAATTTTTGGTAAGTTTCACTTTTCAGAATAAGTGGTCATTACCATAGATAGTAAACCATTGCTAAAGAAGAAATTTTGAAGTTTTGCGCTAAACATCTAGTAGTCATCGTGTTGAACAAAAGTATTTACTCACATTTAAAGCAAGCTGCTTTGCTTGCTAGAACCATGCTGCAAGCGAAAGCAGAATTCCGCGGTTTGTATTTCTACGCCGCAAGGCATATCTAAGCTCTGCCCGAAGTCAGAGTGATTTTAAAGAGGCTTTATTCTGAGCAAAATGATTTCCGAGTTTTTTTTTTGACGAAATCGTCTTCAATAGTTAATACCGTTTTTGAAGAAACAAAAAATGTGCGTAAGCAAAGGCCAAAACCTCTTTCATAACAAATAAAAACGGCACAAATTTTAAGACCAGTTCATGATTTTGTAGATAATTTCGGCAACTGTTTTTGAGAGTAAATTCTGTCGGACTTAAAAAAAAGCTGCACTTCCAAAATAAAACACTTCGGTGGCAATGTGTGAATCATGTTGTTGTGGTAAGAGCGTTTGGAAGTTGCATCAACATTACCAATTTACTTATGTGTAGACGATTGTCATTTGCAACAGAAACGAGAAAAAACTCTATGAAGTTGTACTAATGACAATCTGAAAGACAAATTGGCACAGAAGCTTTTGTCCCACATGGGTTACGGGGTGGACTACAAAAAATGAACGACTGCATGGATAGAGTTTTGCAATTTTAAAACTAAACGGTGTATAGGTTGCAAACTAGTTTTGTACAAATGAATTAAAATACAAAAATTGTAGAGAATCCACTGTTCGCAGAATGGCGATCGGTTTTTGTGTCTTCCTTATGTCTTACATGTAATTTTAAAGGCTCTCCTACAGTACATTTGACAACCTCACAGCCGCCATTCTGCAAACGCATTCACTTTGTTTTGAGTCATCGCGGCGTAATTCCGTGGCTGTGGTTTCGTTGCTCCGTAATTGGCGTCAGATAGTTTTTCAGTTTCAGTAAAAGCAATTATTTGACAACGGCGTATTTTCCAGTTTTTACTTAACGCAGGTTGTGTTTTGTTTTTTTCATTTTATCCTTGAGTTTCCTTGCTTTCTCTACCACTGCTTTAGTAGCCCTTCAGCATTTCATCCGCAAGCATTACTTGCGGGTTTCAGAATTGAGAACGCGTAGAGTTACGTGAAATCGACTTCCTATTTAAAAAATTTGCTGATTGATTAGACGTCGTCACCTTTGTGGAGACTAGCTATTTGAATATGTGCAAGTCTGAATCATCACAAAGTCAAGAAAGCAGAGCCCAGCCCACAGCCAGGTTTTAAGGTTTGGGGGGCAAAATATATCTTCAGGGCGCAATGATTTTTGTTGTCATTAAATGTTTAAGACAAATTTTTCTGAAAAAACGCTGTTCTTTTTGCTACTCATGTTGTTGCGTAGCATTTGCCACCAACTTTCAAATCAAGCAGATAAATTCGATCTTCTGGCGATTATTTTATTATTTAGCCGACATTTAGCCCACCCAAATTTTTCTGGGCACAACAAAATTTGGTTAGAACAAGAAATTGGGGAACACTGCCCCCGAATGCCCCCCATGGCTACGGGCCTGGCTTATTCTTCTGAAGCGTTCAGCAAACCAAGATCTTTTAATTGTTGTTTACTTTTTCGTAGCTCAGAACGATTTTTGGTTTGACAACAACACTCACATTCACAAGGTTTCGCTGTTTGGCACTACACTGTTCACGAGTAATTCGTTGTTGAACCAAAGTCTGCATTCACGCAGAAACATTTCTCGAAGATAAAGGAAGACTGAAGCCACTCGTGTTGCAGAACCAGAGTTGTAAACGGGCCTCTTTTAAGGCCCGAACCCTGCCCGACATTTATTTTTGAAGCCCGATTTAGGCTCGCAAGCCAAATCAAGATATGTACAACCGCGGGGTATTGGTGGCGGGGATGCCGCAGCAAAGTAAACGTGACTAAATAATTCACAATTACCCGTTTTATTGAAGATTTAATCAGCTCGATTGCTTCAATTAACTGGCGACAAGAGTGTCCATCGTTGCAAGAAAATTTGTATGCAGACCCGAGATCGGCCCGTAACATTTTGACAAACTTACGCCCGAACCCGGTCCGACCCGACTTACAACTCTGTGCTGTATATCGGGCTTTCAATCTTTATCGTGCACAACAGCAATTTTATGAGTGATATTCTCGTAACGGCGGTTCTGTTTTGCTGAAAATCTTGGAAACCAAACGAACTACTGTATCAATAATAATGTTTTGTAAATGCTGATCGCAGAATTAGCCTTTTCCCGACGTAATCGTACCTCATGGGTCATCGTTTCAAACGAGCTAGCCCAAGAGCCAATATAAAAATGTACCAATGGAATAGTTTGATGGTATTTCTTAGTTTTCTTACTGAAGTTCAAACATAATTGCATTACATGTCGGTTAAACATAGGAAAAAGTTATTGCGAAACAACATTATAACCATATGCAACGCTGGCAAATTTTTGGACTGTTTGTGAACATAAGATTATTCCAGATCAACAGAGTTAAGGGCAAAGCCAAACAGCAATTATTCTTATTTTTTGTAAATTGTCGCGGCTTTAAGTGATCCACACTGGGCAACGTTCCTATTTGTAGCATGGGAAATACGCGTGGCACGATTAACTGCGGCACTTGGTCACAATTTTTGTTAATTGGCGTGCTCTTGTTCAACTGCCACTTGTTGGTTCACCACGTTCAACAATAGAACAACCAGCAGCGACATCGGATCCATACTGATAGCTTGCTATCCGTTCTGTTAATTTTGGCAAAAAGTGACGGCTATTGGTATTGAAAACCTAGCTGGCTAAAATAGCGCACTACTGCAGTAGCTTTCTGCTGTCCTTTGGTTAAATGAATGTAAATGTGACCTTCGTACCGAATTGCGATGTAAATTGACGCAATACTGGAGCAACAGGCATCACTTAGTAATTAATCTTTATTAAATGTTAGGTGTTTTGTGTATACACAACCAACAGGCGAAATTTAGTCATTTAAAGTAATCTTTATGATGATCATGCATACAAAAAACGTTTTAAATAGAGAAAAAAATTATTGCTAACCTTCTGCAGTCAGTTGAAAAAATTTAAAAGTAACATTTTTGTGCTACATTTCACATACCGTAGTTATTCTATTGTAAGCCGCGGCTTGCAAAGCTTTTTTACATAATTTCATGCGACTTATAATGAAGGGCGTGAAATAAACCAAACTTACATGGTTTATTTCTTTACCGTATTCAAAGGTATAGATAACGCGCAGTCTTTCGTTGACTACCATGGGCGTCCGCAGAAATTTTTCCAGGTGGGGGCAAAGATATTTTGCTTATCTTTTTCAGGTTGTTGGCGACATAGGTGTAGGAGCAGGCAAATTTTTGGGGTTGTGAAGTATTTTTGCCCATATTTCCCCAAACCTGCCCGAAAAATACTCCAAAGAAAATAACCTCCAAAAATACGACTGCATTTCTTTTTATGTTGGGCGCATTTTTTCAAATCAATGTACTTCAAGCACCATTTTTGCCCAAATTTCCCCCAAACTTGCCCTAAACGAATTAAATAAAAACATGACCCCCAAAAACAAAAAAAGACAACAAAAAAAGACGTCTGCATTTTTATTTTCGGTGCCATTTTTGTAAAATCAAAGTACATACAGCGATTTTGCGAAGGTATTCACACATTTTGCCCAAATTTCCACAGATTTTGCCCGGATTTTAAACGATTTCGCCAGGATTTTCACCAAATCAAACGTCTTGGGATTGCACTTTCACCCTCTGCACCCCGCCTCCTACACCAGTGGTTGGCAATGGAAGGCAAATGGACGTACACAAAAAGGAAAATGTTCAATGTTACGGCAGCAGTTGCATACAATGTTTTCCTTGTAAGAAAACTTTACACTGAGTAAATGTTTGTTTTAGTGAGCATGGATATTTTAAGACTGAGTTAGCAGAGTTCTAAATGAATTACAAACTTTGTGAATTTTTAGAATAAGAGCAAAATCTTATGAAAATACGAACAAACTACACATTTAATTCAAATAGCTTCTCCTTGTTTTCGTGCTTTTCCAATGTTTTGGAATGTTGCAATTGCGCGAGATGAGACTTCACTGCGCAAATGTTCTGGTGGTACTGCGCATTTGCGAACCTTTAGACCAGTGTTTCTCAAAGTGGGCGGAATCGCCCCCTTGGGGGCGATTTTAAATGGCAAGGGGGCGAAAAAACCAAAGGGGGCAATAGGGGGGTGAAGCAACTTAAAGCGGGCGAAAATGCTCAACCACTAATCGACCGCTGAGTTAACTTCAGTAGCTTAATATTGTGACTTGTTAGTTTCTTGCAATTTTTGATCTACTCTGATAATCGTTGGAGGTTGTTGCTACAGTAATTTATCTGTTAAATATTTACTCTGGATCGTCTATGTGCCCGGTTACAGCGTAGATTATTCAGGGCTGCGGAACCGTCGTAAAAGTAACACAGCCCCGGCTCCGCCTCCAGAGCTGTTGGTTTCCATGAGTGTGGCTCTGGCTCTGGCTCCGAGCTCTCTTTTTTTGCGGCTCCGGCTTCTGTTCGTTGTCACACATTGATATTGTATTGTCTTGGTGTTCTTTAAGTTGAATGGAAAATGAATTAAATGAAGTGCACAAAACTAAGAGAATATACCAAACCTTTGAGTAATTTAATCTGGTAGTTTTTTACAAGCAGCGGAAATCAGTGAAAACAACAATCACAGATTCAGACGATTCAGAGGAAATCAGTGAAAACAACAATCACAGATTCAGACGATTCAGAGAACAGTCACTAGCAGAAACGTAACTCAAGATAATGATAATACAAACAATTTCTGGAAAGGCAGTCGCTGGTTTTGCCGTCAATGCCTGAGGACCTTTTGTTATTTCTTACGACCAGAATCAAGAAAATGGCTGTTTGGAAAACTGAATTTGTGTCCGAGCATTTAAAAACGGACCAGCCCCAATTGACCAAGTGTGTTCCACTCGTTGCATGCTATGCCTGTTGCAGCCTAGACGGTTCCAGCGAACAGCGCTGCCCGGGCAATGCATGCAAAGAACGCAAAACACACAGTCGACTCTCATGTGTTCTTTCAAACACGCACACATTTGCATTAACACGAATGCGAAGATGTGTTTAAAAGCCCTTTGTTCAAAGAAATAGTGTGACAAGATATTCACATTTGACGTCTCAAAAATAGCTGAAAACTTCTGATTTCCTATCTTTTGCACTCATAATAAGCAGTGATGAATCGCAAATAAAGCACAATTTAACACGCAAAGCTTAGGAGAAAATAAGACTGTTGATTACCGTGCTGAAAACAGATTTTTTCCACATATGACAACTTCAAGAGAAATCCACATTTGTATTCACTGATTTTTTTACCCTCTTGATAATGTACCGCTATACAAAGCTATGCTAGTTTGCTACTAAACTAGCATTGCTTACAGTATTTATAACTTTCATGTCACGCTACTGCTTGCAAACGTAATGTTTCCCAGTGAACTTTGCCAGAAATCTGGGAAACCTTGCTAGTGTTGCGATCGCAAATCCCGAGCGGCATATGCGCAAAGCTTCGCACTGTGGTAGCAAGCAACAAGAGAGTTCACATGCCATGATCACTCTTCGCGTACGCTATTGTTAGCGTTCAATCGTTGACATCGTTAGTATCACCAGAGATTACACGCCACGATCACTCTATTATTGCTTGTTCGCGCCACATATATGTATGGTGTTGTTCTTCACGCACATCCCGTTCGTGGTGAATCACA